>Ga0190286_1000002_pt1 | contig 226501 bp, 181 predicted proteins | sample 48691834_MG_FD_183241 | JGI IMG/M metagenome (GOLD analysis project Ga0190286, IMG submission 183241) | Hydrothermal vent microbial mat bacterial communities from Southern Trench, Guaymas Basin, Mexico - 4869-18-3-4_MG | ecosystem: Environmental > Aquatic > Marine > Hydrothermal vents >... | reverse complement strand
GGCCGAACCGCGGTCAAGCCACCAGCTTGCCCGCCCGAGGTAGATCAGAGAAGGACTCGACCAAAGGGGATCACCCGAGGTGCCTCCTTTCCGTTCACTCGTCATCGCTGGCTACCCAAATGAGGCCTTTCACGGAGGACAGTTTGTAACGTATTGGAATTAAGAGGGCGACGCATGCGTCGCCCTTACGCCGGGGACCCACGATCTTACGGGCATTTTTGTGTTTCGTTGCGCCCTTTTTGGAGTACGGAAGTTCGCATTCTCATGGGCCGCTCGCCGCGGTTCCCTTTTTTCGGTCGGTCTCTTTGGGCGGCTGTACGGATAGGGGGACCGGTTTCTTTCCAGGCCCCTTACCTGTTGTGAAGCGCGAATCAGGTATTGAAGGAAGAAAGGTGGTTCCCGACAGGTCGAACCGATTGTAGTTGCCCAGTGCATCATAAATGACGGCCCTGCGTATGGTGAAATCTGTACGGTCGATCCCGAGCACAATGCGCAGGGTGCTTCGGACGTTTTTCCGGTCCGTTAATTCCAGGAAAACCAGATTCTCCTCTTCGCTCACCGTCCGGCTGGGGAACGATGCCACGAAGTTCCGGTCCATTTTCCCTATTTTCGCAAAGAACCCGAAGAAGTGCCCCACGTTTATTTCAGGCGGCACTTCCCCATTCACCGCGGTTCCGTCCGCGGGAAAGTACACCGTGTAGGATCTTCCACGTATCACAACCTTCTGCTCTTCCGGAGAATCAACCTCCAGAGCTATGAGTCCAGGCTTCTTCACATACATGGTCCCTTTGAACCGATCCTTCATATCCATCGCCACATTAACGGTGAGCTGATCAAAAGTGGCCTGGAAACAGCATTGCTCTTCATATACGGCCTTGACCTTTCGTACCACGTCCTCCACCGTGGGCACTTCATCCGCGGCGCCCAACGCGACCCCGGTCGAAAGGGCAAACAGCAGTGCGAAAAAGATCGAACAACGCGCGCGACCACTCGGCTTTCCCGCCCGGAACAGGATGCTTCGGGCCGCAGGCCGCGATGCCCTCACCCCGGGCCTCTCCCAGGGGGGGACGGACTCTGAGGATCTCCACTTGTCCACAATTTGCCTCCCAGGTAGCGTCAATTGTCCTTTCCCGAACATCCGAGCAAATCTGCTATCCGGTCTGCCACAGCCGAGGCCCTGAACTCGTTTTCCGAGATGTCGGCGCCCGAGTTTCGCAGGTCGTTCACAAGTAAGACCAACCCGGGAAGCAGCTCCGCCAACCCCGGTTGTCGTACCAGTTCCCGGCAAACCTCGGCCGGCGGACCGTAGGCCGCGGCACGGCCCTGGTCCAGCACCAGAAGATGGTCCAGGAGCGGCATGAACGGCTCCATGTCGTGCGACACGATCACCACTGACTTGTCCCTGGATCTTCTCATCTCCAAGAGCACCGCTATCAGATCGACGCGAGACAGCGGGTCAAGGCCGACAGCGGGCTCGTCTAGAACCAGTATCTCCGGTTCGTTGACCAACACTCCCGCAATAGCGACCTTCCTCTTTTCGCCGTCGGAAAGAGCGAGCGGGTTGCGATCGGCGATCTCACTGATATCCAATTTGATCAGTTCACAAGCCTTGCGCACCGTGTCGTCGATCTGATCCTCGTCCAGGTCCGAAAATCGCCTCAGGACGAAAGAAATATCCTCGTACACCGTCTCCTCAAACAGCTGACGTTCCGGACGCTGAAAGACTACACCCACCTTTCGTCTCAGATCCCCGCCCCAGGATTCGGTTTCCTTTCCTTGTACCAGGACCCGTCCCGCTGTAGGGAGGAGAAGGCCGTTGAGATTCATGACTAGAGTGGTCTTGCCCGACCCTGTGCCGCCCAGTATCCCGAGAAAACCACCGGCCGAGAGTGTAAAGGTAATACCGTGCAGGGCCCCTATTTCCAAAGGGGTTCCCTGGTTATAGACATATTCCAGATTTTCGACCCGGATCTCCAAACCTGTGCCTGTTTCCGTTTGGTTCCGCGGGAGGGAAAAGCTATAGTGCCACGCATTTGAAAATGGGTTCTACGGCTGGAACCCCCTCACCCTCTCCCCTCCCTTGACGGGAGGGGGGGGGTGATCTTAGCACCGAATATCAATGCGCATCACTATAGTCCCTTATTCTCCACGTGGCGCCGTCCGGGCCGTCTTCGAGCAGTATGCCTTTGGCCTCCAGCCGGCTTCGAATCTCGTCCGCTTCCGCGAAATCCTTTTTCTTTCTCGCGTCGGCCCGCTCTGCTATTAGGGCTTCGATCTCATCACGGTCGATCCCCACGTCCGGCATGACCGCCTCAAGAGTTACCAACAAGTCTTTTGCCGTAGAGCCTTGCTGTACGGCCGGCTTGAGTTCCAACAGTATTTCCTCTGCGGTGATCACCTCCCGTGTGCCCCCTCGAATTGCGCGCTCAACATCATCCCACTTGAGCCCCATGTCGGGCCTCGCCTCTTCAAGTCCGGCCACTATTTGTCGCGCGGTGACCATCCTATCGGTTCCACCGCTTGTCCGCAGCAATTTGAGCATTTCCGACGGCTCATTGTTCAATATTCCAAGGACTTCCTGAGACACACAGGTCAGATCATCTTTGACCTTTTTGAGCAGTTCCGCGTTGGGGACGGATTGGGGCGAGGTCCGGAGGGAAGCGTGAAGTCTGTTCACAGCGCGCGCTGCTATGAATAGCACGGCCAAGGCCCGTTGGGTGTTGAAATCATCATCCATGGCCTCGGTGAACTGTTCGCGTATTCCCTTCAGATCTTCGGGCAGATCAGCTCCGGGACCGTCCGCGTCAATCAGTTCGCCCAGGCCTTCCATTGCAGAGTAGAGGCGTTCCAATCCCGCGGTAGCCTCCCTGATGGACTTCTCATTGTAATCCAGCGGGCTGCGATAATGGCTCGACAGCAGGAACAACCTCACGGCCTCCGGTTGGACCGTCTTGAGAATATCTCTGATGTTGAGGACGTTTCCCAGAGATTTTGACATCTTTTCAGATTCTATGTTCACGAACCCATTGTGAATCCAGTATTTGGCAAATGGCCTTCCGGTAGCCCCTTCGGATTGGGCAATCTCATTTTCGTGATGGGGAAAAATCAGGTCTGCTCCGCCGCCGTGAATATCGAAGCTTTCTCCAAGATACCGCATGCTCATAACGGAACACTCAATGTGCCATCCAGGGCGTCCCAGGCCCCACGGGCTGTCCCAGAAAGGCTCATCCGGCTTGGCTGCTTTCCAGAGCGCAAAATCCAACGGGTCTCTCTTCTTGTCGTCCACTTCCACTCTTGCGCCTGAAATCAGATCTTCGGTTTTCTTTCCGGAGAGCTTTCCGTAACCCGTGAAACTGCCTACGGAGTACATGACATCCCCGTCCGTTTCGTACGCGTGACCCGTGGAGATAAGCTTTTCAATGAGGGATTGCATGTCCGGGATATGTTCCGTGGCCCGTGGCTGGTGTGTAGGACGTTTCACACCAAGCGCGTCCATGTCCACATGGAACTCGTCTACGAACCGCTCTGCAAGCTCTTTCCAGTCTTCGTTCATCTGGTTGGCCCGGTTTATGATTTTGTCGTCCACATCCGTGAAATTGCGGACATAGTTCACATCGTAGCCCCTATTAATAAGATACCTGTAAATCACGTCAAAGAGCACCACGGACCGAGCATGTCCTATGTGACACAGGTCGTAGACCGTTACTCCGCATACGTACATGCTCACCTTTCCCGGGTGGATCGGCTCAAAATCTACTTTCTTCCGGGAGAGGCTGTCATAGATCCGTAGACCCATCTCAAGTCTCCTATTCAGAATCGGCCTTTGGGGTCAGTTCCGTAAGTACACGGGATGTCCAGCCCGCCGCTGTCCAAGTCGTCCGCCAGGGACACTCCAGGCCGCGGCCACGAGGCCGGCGTCACTCAATGTCAGGCGTGCTCGCCCTCTTTTCAGGAGTTAGGCTTTGTCCAGTACGACCACTGCCAGCGCGGCGATCCCCTCGCCCCTTCCAGTGAACCCCATCCCCTCGGTGGTCGTAGCCTTCACGTTTACTCGGTCAGGCTCAATTCCGGCCGCGAGCGCCAGATTCCCTACCATTTCCGGCCGATGGGACCCCATTTTCGGTTCCTGAGCTATGATCGTGGCATCAATATTGGTAACGCGAAGACCCAGTTCTCCAACCGCAGTACAGATGGTCTTCAACATTTCGATACTGGATATCCCCTTATAGGCGGGGTCGGTATCGGGGAAGTGCATTCCGATGTCACCAAGGCCCGTCGCTCCGAGCAACGCGTCTATTACCGCGTGTACGAGCACATCCGCGTCAGAATGGCCCTCCAAACCGCGGGGATGGTCGATTTTCACACCGCCCAGCACCAGCTTGGCGCCCTCCACTAGTCTGTGTGCGTCGAATCCCTGACCTACTTTCAACGTAATCTCCGAGCCGCTTGGGATAGAACGACCTTAATTCATTGGCGGAAATTCGTCAAGAATTGTGCAGCGGCTCGCGCAAGCCTTCAGTTTCCCGGGGCAGATCCTCTCACCGCTTGTGTCATTGCGAGGAGTGAAACGACGAAGCAATCCCCATATCCACTGGGCAGGAGATTGCTTTGCTTCGCTCGCAATGACATCTTGCGAGTTAACCCCGAATGACTGAAGGGTTACCGGCTCGCGCAACCCGTCATACGGATTCGCCTTTTTGAGGAGTAATCTGGGGGAAGCACGCCATGACGTGATAGAAATGGTTCCCGCAGACCCCATAAGCGTTAACATAACACGATGCCACTAATAAAAGACCGGTTACCGCCCTCCCCCTGCCCCCTATGGGCGCTAACCTGCTCAACAGACCGAGAGTCCCGGAGGGACTCCTGATAGTAGCCCCGGAATTCATTCCGGGGCTACCCTGTCCTTACAAAGGAACTCCCGAGTCCCAAAGGGACGACTGAAATTCCTTCCCTGCTTATCGGAGTTCTGCCGTCCCTTTGGGACTCAGCTGTTCCGTAATGGCCCTTACCCGGCGATAAATCGCCGGGCTACTTTCTGTCGCCCCTTCGGGGCTACAATCCTTCGGGTCTCAACCTCGCCCACAACTTGGGGGGGAGGGAACGGTTCCTTGCCAGCGCAGCGAAACAATCTCCTGATCGCGGAATATGGGGACTGCTTCGGGACAAAGTCTCCAGCCATAAATATTTGAAGGTCTACCTTGCGGCGCCTATGTCGTTGAAATGAACCGGCAAGCTCTATATTATCCTCATATGCGCGGAGGCTTCCTGAATTGGTTATCCCTTGACGAACTCAGCTTACTATCCTAGAATTACTGAAATTACCTCCGTCGTGAGCTAAGATGTGATCAAAATTGAGGCCTGATGGATGAGATCTGGATTGGGGCCAACAAGAGTGCATAACAAGAAACGCGGTTCCCTGAGGAGGCTGGCGGCCTGGATTGGCGCCGGCCTTCCCGTGTTGCTGGTTTGCGGATTTGTTTCCGGGCTGGCGGGCGGGACGCTCGGCGCGTACCTCGTGTTTTCGGCTGACTTGCCCAATATCCCGGATTTGCGCGCGTATCGACCCAAGACGGTATCCACTTTCTATGCGGAAGACGGAACCGTGACCGGGATATTCTACAAGGAGAAACGTTTCCCTGTCCCCGTGACTTCCGTGCCTCCGCACGTTATCAACGCGTTCCTCGCGGCCGAGGACGCCCGGTTCTTTTCTCACACGGGGGTGGACTGGACGGGTGTGCTGAGAGCGGCCATACAGAATATCAAGGAAGGGAAAATCGTCTCAGGCGCAAGCACTATCACCCAACAGGTGACCCGACACTTCCTCTTGAACAGGCAAGAGAAATATACCCGAAAAATCCGGGAGGCCCTGCTCTCCTTCAGATTGGAGAAATGCCTCACCAAAGAGGAAATCCTGGAACTGTACCTGAACGAGATTTACCTGGGGAGGGGTTCTTACGGCGTAGAATCTGCGGCTCGAACCTATTTCGGCAAGCCCACCGTGGAACTGTCCAACGCGGAAGCTGCATTGCTGGCGGGGCTGGTGCACAAGCCATCGTACTACTCCCCAACTCGTAACCCCAAGCGGGCAATTGAAAGACGAAACCACATTCTGAAATTGATGCTCCGACACGGATTCATCTCGGTCGAGCAGCATCGAGAGGCGACGGCGGAGGAACCGAGATTCAGGGAGAAGCTTCCCAATCCATATAAAAGGGCGCCGTATTTCACGGAAGCGGTCAGGCAGTACATTGTATCGAAATACGGGGAAGACCGACTCTACAATGAGGGCCTCAAGGTCTGGACCACCTGCGATCTTTCGTTTCAGAGGAAAGCCGCGGACGCGCTCGTGAAAGGCGTACGCTTGTGGGAAAAGAGGCAACGAAGGCCCAGGGGGCTGGTGAAAAGGCTCAAGCCCGCTGAGACGCGAGATTTCCTCAGGAACAGCCCCAAACTCCCATATAAGGTGGGGGATCTGGTTCGGGCGGTAGTCGTCTCCAACAATACTCCCAAAAAGCGAAAAAAGGATAGAGACAAGAACCCGCTCCAGGAATGCTTGCTTGCGATTCCCGGGGATTTCCGCTTCCCCATGAACCTGGAGAGCAAGATCCGCTATCGCCGCAATGATACGGTGGAGTTACGCGTCACTGCGGTTGAGGGGACCAAGTTGAGTCTTAGTCACCAGGCCCTCCCTCCGATTCAGGGCGCGGTGGTCTCCATTGAGAACCGTACAGGTTACGTGAGGGCGCTCGTCGGTGGATTGGATTTCGAGAAATCCCGTTTCAACCGGGCTGTTCAAGCTCTGCGCCAACCGGGAAGCTCTTTCAAACCGTTCGTTTACGCGGCCGGCCTTGAATGGGCCGGGTACAGTACTCGAACCGCGATCGTGGATGAGCCGATCATGGTACTGGTGGACGACGCGCAGGAGCCATGGATTCCACTCAATTCGGATGGACAATTCTCCGGCACAACCAGTGTAAGACAGGGCCTTGTCTATTCTCGCAATGTAGCTACCATAAAGCTTTTGATGGATGTGGGGGTAGATTCCACGATACGCATGGCCCGTAACATGGGAATTCAATCACCGCTCGGAAAACATCTGTCCCTGTGTCTTGGCGCCTCGGAAGTCACTCCCCTTGAACTGACCGCGGCATACTCGGTGTTTCCAAACATGGGAGTCCGGGTAAGCCCCGTGCTCGTGAAGAGGGTGGTGGACAGATTCGGCAATGTGCTGGAAGATAACACATGCCCACCCCTGGTAGTGACTGCGGAAACCTTGCACAAGGCAACCTTGGGCGGGTGGGGACCGAAACCGGTTGCTGACGCATATCAATACCGGCAGCAAGGCTGGTTCCAGCACGGGCAAGGCTTTCAACAACACGGGTATCAAACCCGCCCCGGACCGCAACTCTATGGCCGACAGCCCTATACTCAGCCCCAACCACCGGCAACCCGCGAGGAATCGGGTGAGTCGGACGAGTGGGAAATCGTACGTGAGGATGAAGGCCCGTACGGGCCTGAAGAGATTCAACCTCTGGGCCCGTCCGTAGAATCGCTGCTGACCGGCGCCCCAGCTTTCGCCACCCCAAAGGTCTTGCGACGGCCCGAAATGAAAAGGGTGATGAGCCCTCAGACCGCGTACCTCATGTTCAGCATGCTCCGGGATGTCTGCACCCACGGCACAGGCGCCCGGGCCTCACGTCTAAAAAGAAGTGACTTGGGCGGAAAGACCGGAACCACTGATGATTGCTCCGACGCGTGGTTTATCGGATTCAACCCGAGATATACGACCGGAGTGTGGGTTGGGTACGACACCAAGATTTCGCTCGGCAAACGTGAGTACGGAAATGTTGCGGCTCTGCCGATCTGGATGGAAGTTATGGGGGGGATACTCCAGGACGCCCCGGACGGCGAATATCCGGTTCCACCGGGCGTAGTATTCCTGAATGAGGCTTGGCAACAAGGATACGGCCCTCAGTTCGTACAAAGCGGGCAAGGGGGAAGCGCTGATCTCGATCCTGGAATCATGACCAAGCAGATGTGCCCTGTAGACGAAACAGTGATGTCGTACTCGCACACCGGTTGGCCTATGGCGAACCCCTGGTCGGCTCAGCCTGCTTTCCGGAATTACGGGCAAGCGTTCGACGGGGGAATGGTTAGGGTGCTCTCCGTCACCGGTGAAGACCTGGGTCAAGCCCCGGTCTATGTGGACGAAGAGGGGAATTTGACGGCCAGGCGGGAGGACCTCTATCCTTCGAGCGGCATGGAAATGCAGAGTCGCAGCGAGCGCACACCTGACCCGCGGGAAACCGGCCCAAGTCCCTGGGCGAATATTGTTCCCCACGCGAAACGACTACTTCACGGGCTTCAGCAATTAATCCCTGAAATAGACTCCTTTGGTCGGATCCGATGAGAGGCCGATCCACCACGTGGTCCGTCCTGGTCACCATCGGCGTGATCTTCGGCGCAGGACTCACCCTGGGTCTCTGGCTGAACCGCGATGCCATACGTGTTGAGACGCGTACCACACCGGTGAACACGGGGCCTTACAAACCCCTGGAGGCCGGCGAAGCGGTGGTGATGAGGGTCTACCGCGATGTAGGCCCCGCGGTGGTGAACATCGTAGCCACCAGCCTCACCTTGAACTTCTGGATGCAGAAGGTCCCCCAGCGAGGCCAGGGTACCGGTTTCGTAATCGATCCGGACGGATACATCCTCACCAACAGCCATGTTGTGGGAAATGCCGGGGACCTGGAAGTCACTTTTCCGGGTGAGAGGAAGGTCAAGGCCCGCCTGGTGGGACGAGACCCGGTCAGCGACCTGGCCGTGATCAAGGTGACACCTTTCCCGGGCATGCAAGTCGCGTCCCTGGGGGGTTCCGAAAGACTTATGGTTGGTCAGAGAGTCATCGCCATCGGGAACCCCTTTGGGTTCCAGAATACGGTTACATCAGGGTTCATAAGCGCTGTCGACCGGGATCTCAGGATTGGTCAAAGGACCATGATGGGACTGATCCAGACCGATGCAGCCATCAATCCGGGCAATAGTGGAGGCCCCCTGATAAGTGCCGCGGGGAGGGTTATTGCCGTCAACACCGCCATATTCACGCAATCCGGAGGTTTCATTGGAATCGGCCTGGCGCTGCCCATAGATAGGGCCAAGAAGGTGGCCGCGCAGATCATAAGGTGGGGACGAGCCATCTATCCGTGGATCGGGATCAGGTCATCCATGAATTTGACCCCGGACCTGGCCCAACGCATGGGACTGGCCCCGGTCAAGGGTGTTCTGATCTTCGAGGTCGCAGCGGGAAGCCCCGCTGCCGCGGCAGGACTGAAAGGCGGTACAAGGGTGGACTACTACCTCGGACGCCCCATACTCCTTGGCGGCGACGTGATCCTCTCAGCGGCCGGCGAGCCGACCGCCACCTGGGACGACTACCGCAATGTTCTGCTGGAAAAGAACGTGGGAGACCCCATCCAACTTGGTATCCTCAGAGGGAAACAGCAATTCACATTCGATCTGAATCTGGTTCCGGATCCGAGGATTCCCAGGTAGGCCTTTGAACCAAGATTCCTGAATCGGAAACAGGTTTATCGGCGGGGGGGAGCATAGACGTTAACTTACTACGACTGCAGTTCCTCGTACGTCATTCCGGCTCATCTATTTTCAGGTAAACGATTTTCTTCTCAGGGCAGATAGTTGAAACAAGAACACGCGCAACCTACTAATAATACTTCCGACGATAAGGTGCGCAAACACATTGTCCTGACCGGGATTCTCCAGGGAATCGGTTGTCGTCCCACGGTGTTTCGCGTCGCCACTCGGATTGGACTGGCCGGCTGGGTGATAAACACCACCAGCGGTGTCCGCATCGAAATCGAGGGCACGCGGGAACAGTGCGAGCAGTTCAGCCGGGAGCTTCCGGATGCAATCCCGTTTCCGGGACGCATAGACGAAACCACCATCCGCGAAATCCCCACAACTGGAGATGCTTGTTTCCGGATCGAGTCGAGCCTTGAGGGTCCGCGCACGATCACTCCGATTCCGCCCGATGTCGCGGTTTGTCCCGAATGCGTGGGGGAACTCTTTGACCCGGATGACCCCAGGTATCTGTATCCCTTTATTACGTGTACTCTGTGCGGGCCGCGCTTCACTGTTGTGCGTTCCTTTCCCTATGATCGGGAACGGACCAGCATGGCCGATTTTGTCATGTGTTCCCGATGCGAAAAGGAATACAATGAACCGCTGGACAGGCGTTTCCACTCCCAGACCAATTCATGCCCCGAATGCGGGCCTGAGCTTACGTTGACAGGCCGCGAGGGCGAGCCTCTGCCGGGCGATCCGATTCCCGAGGCCATTCGACTGCTCAGTGAAGGAAAGGTCCTTGCAGTCAAAGGGATTGGTGGATTTCATCTGGCCTGTGACGCTCTCAATGAAGACGCTGTCGGGGTACTGAGAGACCGAAAAGGACGGGTAGACAAGCCCTTCGCGGTCATGATGCCTGATATTGAGACGGTCAAGCGCTATTGCTTTGTAGATGAGGATGAGGAGAGTCTTATCAGGTCTCCTGTTGCGCCGATCGTGCTGCTTCGGGCCCGGGGTGAGCGGGTAGCCCCCAATGTCTCCCCCGGGATCGAGACTCTTGGAGTGATGCTGCCCTACTCTCCCCTTCATCACCTGCTCTTCAGGCATCCGACCGTGGCGCGGGAATCCGGACCCGAGGTCCTGGTGATGACATCGGGCAATCGCGCCGAGGAACCCATAGCGCGTAGAAACCGGGAAGCCCTTGATCGCCTGAAGGACCTGGCTGACATTTTCCTCCTGCACAACCGTGAGATCATGCTGAGGGCCGATGATTCCATATTCAGAGTGATTGCAGGCCGCAAGACCGTGTTTCGTAGATCAAGGGGTCTGGTACCCGGAGAGTTTCCTTTAGCCTCAGACGTCGGCCGAGACAATGAGGAGCAGGCTCGCGTTATCCTCGCCGCGGGCGGGGATCTCAAAAACTGTCTTGCAATCATCAAAGGAGATCACGCTGTCCCGGGTCCTCACGTCGGGGACCTTGCGTCTCCGGTCGCACAGGAGTATTTTCAGCAATCTATTTCAGTGCTGACCGGATATCTGGAGGCGGAACCCGAAATAGTGGCCGTGGATCCCCATCCTGAATACTTCTCCAACAGCCTGGCGCGAGGTATGGGTGTGCGCGTTGAAGAGGTGTTCCATCACCACGCGCATGCTGTGAGCCTACTGTTGGAGCATGGACTGAGGGGGCCGGCAATTTTCGCGGTATTCGACGGAACCGGATACGGCACGGATGGGACGATATGGGGTGGAGAATTCCTCAAGGCGGACCTGGAATCGTTCACCCGGGAGGCCCAGATAGGCGTGTTTCCGCTGCCTGGTGGAGAAGCGGCCATCAGGCGACCGGTTCGCATAATGGCTGCTCTTTTGGCGAGCCCCGGGGACGGAGATCTTGCGGAGGAGTTCATTCCTTTGACAGCCGAGGATCCGAAGCGTGTGAGCCTCTGGCTTGAGGCGGTTCGCAAAGGGATCAACGCTCCGCTCACGTCCTCCGCGGGGAGGTTGTTCGACGCGGCCGCGGCCGCGGTTGGATTCACGGATAGTGTCACTTTCGAAGGCCAGGCAGCCATGTGGCTGGAGGGAATGGCTGATCCGGAAGAGACAGGAGAGTATCCGGTCTGCTTTGTGACACGAAAAAGACTGATAATGGACCCAGCGGCCTTGCTTATCGAGGTGGCCCGGGATATCCTTGGTGGCTCGTCGCGGAAGCGGGTAGCGGCCCGGTTCCATAACAGCATGGCCCGCGCGGTGGTTGAAACCGTGGGGCGACTGGCCGTCAAGACGGGAATGGACACCGTGGGACTCACCGGAGGCTGCTTCCAGAATCGGCTGCTTACCGAGAGAACCGCGGCGTTGCTCGAAGAAAAGGGATTTCGAGTTCTGCTGCACGAATCTGTCCCGCCCAATGACGGGGGCATCGCGCTGGGACAGGCAATCTGCGCCAGGGAGCGAACCCGAGGATTTGATTAGCATGGAGGTCATACAAGATGTGTTTGGCTGTTCCCATGAAACTTGTGGTAATTACCGGTGAAGGGACCGGAAAAGTCGACTCGGGCGGAGTCGGTACAGACGTAAGTCTGATGATGCTGCCTCAAGCCGCGGTCGGGGATTACATAATCGTCCACGCGGGCTTCGGCATTGAAGTGCTGGATCCCGAGGAGGCGCGGATAAGATTGGACCTGTTCCATGAGCTTGCTGCGGCCACCGCCGGATTGGAGGAGCCGTGAAAACGAGCAACGAGAAAGGCGCGGCCCAAGCCTTGGCCGGACAGATACACTCGGCATGTGCTGAAGCTTCCGGTGAGTTGCGCTTCATGGAAGTCTGCGGCACTCACACCATGGCGATTCACCAAACAGGGCTGAAAACCCTTTTGCCTGAGAACCTTCGCCTTGTTTCAGGCCCCGGGTGTCCTGTGTGCGTCACGGAAATGGGCTTCATAGACCATTCGATCCTCATGGGAAAAGAGCACGGGGCCTGCCTGGTCACTTTCGGCGATCTGATCCGAGTTCCCGGTAGCTTGGGATCGCTGGCCGGTTATCGCGCGGAAGGCGGGGACATCAGGGTCATCTATTCCCCCATGGACGCGATCGACATTGCATTGGAACGGCCGGATCGGCCGACGGTTTTTCTTGGGGTGGGGTTCGAGACCACCATCCCTACCGTGGCCGCTACCGTCAAGACAGCGTTGGCCCGTGGCGTGAAAAACCTGTATGTATTGCCCGCTTTCAAAACAATTCACCCGCCCCTGAAAATCCTCGCGGAAAAGGAAGACCTGCACGGGTTCTTGCTTCCGGGACATGTTTCGGCCATAGTGGGTGCCGCGTGCTATGAATACCTTTGCCGGGACTTCCGGAAGTCCGCGGTAGTGGCCGGATTCGGAGCGCTGGACATACTGCTGGCCCTGCGAGATCTAGTGTCTATGACCGTGGCGGGCGAACCCGAACTAATCAACGATTACAAGCAAGTCGTTCGCTCCGAGGGCAACCCCACGGCCCGTTCCATCATCTACGAGGTGTTCGATCCCGCGGACGCGGTGTGGCGAGGTCTCGGAACAATACCGGGAAGCGGGCTGGCGTTCAAGGAACCCTACACGCAATTTGACGCTGTCGCGCATTTTCCGGTGGAAGTGCCGGAGGCCGAAGATGATCCCCGATGCCAGTGCGCTTCAATCCTGACCGGGGCCAGAACCCCGGACAAGTGCGGGCTTTTCGGGAAGGAGTGCACGCCCGACGAGCCGGTCGGCCCCTGCATGGTTTCTTCAGAAGGCACCTGCGCGGCTTATTACAAGTACGGGAAGGTCTGAGACATATGGCAAAAGACCAGAGTGAAAGAGTGCTCCTCGGTCACGGCGGAGGAGGCAGGATGACCGGCAAACTGATCCGGGACCTCATAGTTCCGCAGCTCGATCGAGGTCGTCTGGGTCCTCTGCCCGATTCGGTAGTGCTTTCCGGTCTCGGTGAAAGTATCGCTTACACTACTGATTCTTTTACTGTTTCTCCCCTCTTTTTTCCCGGAGGCGACATAGGATCGCTGGCCGTGCACGGCACCTGCAATGATATTGCCTGCTCGGGCGCACGGCCTGTTTATCTGTCGCTGGGTCTGATACTGGAGGAAGGGCTTCCCATGGACCAGCTTCAGACCATATTGGAATCTGTGGCAGGGGCCGCGGACGAAGCCGGCGTGGAAATAGTCACCGGCGACACCAAGGTTGTTCCCAAGGGCGGCGCGGACGGCGTGTTCATAAACACTTCCGGCATAGGCCGGTTGGAAGGCCCGGGCTTGCCTCCTCCCGAGAGCATGAACGCAGGCGATGCCATTCTGGTGAGCGGACCGGTCGGCAATCATGGGATGGCGGTGATGTTGAGCCGTGCTGAATTTTCCTTTGATTTTGATCTGGTTTCCGATTCCGCGTCTGTGTGGCCGCTGGTGGAGAGGCTCCTGGAATTGGGGCCCGGGCTGAAATTCCTCCGTGATCCCACGCGGGGTGGCTTGGCCGCGACGCTCAACGAAATCGCGTCCATGGGCGGCAAGGAAATAGCAGTGGAGGAAACGGCTATTCCATTGGATTCGGCCGTGGAGACCGCCGCGGAAATCCTCGGGATAGATCCGCTCCTGGCCGCAAATGAGGGGAAGATCGTTGTGGTGGTGGAAAAGGGAGTCGCACACAAGGCCCTGGAACTGCTGAAAGACATTCCCCTCGCCAAAGGCGCTGCGATTATCGGTGAGGTGACTGCGCGGGACGGTGATCGGGTCATCCTGAACACTCGTGTGGGAGGCGCCAGGGTAATGGCTGAGCCATCGGGGGAGCTACTTCCGCGAATTTGTTGATCCTACAACAAGATTCATGGCCACGATTCTTTTCAGCATCATGGTTCAGGAGGCATGAGATGACTGATAAGACAGATAAACTCTTGTCCAAAGAATGCCTTACCCCCTATTCTATTTCTCGTTCACTGAACGGCGAGCCGACCGGCGGCCAAGACAACCCCTATTCCAATGCGGTCACTCAGTATGAGAAGGCCGTGTCTCACTTGACTATCAAACGTGGCGTGATGGAAATGCTCAAGTATCCCAAGCGTGAGCTTTCCGTCGCGTTCCCGGTGAAGATGGATGACGGGACCATACGCACTTACCGTGGGTACCGTGTTCACCACTCCACGGCAATGGGGCCCACAAAGGGAGGCATCCGATATGCTCCGGACGTTAACCTGGATGAGGTGCGGGCCCTTGCCATGCTCATGAGTTGGAAGTGCGCTCTCATGAATCTGCCGTACGGCGGGGCCAAGGGAGGCGTCAGGATAGACCCGAAAGCGCTCTCGCATGGGGAATTGGAGCGTTTGACGCGGCGGTACGCCTCAGAGATCAGCGTCTTGATGGGACCTGAAAAGGACATCCCCGCGCCGGACATGGGAACCAACGCTCAGGTGATGGCATGGATCATGGACACTTATTCCATGCACCAGGGATTTTCCGTTCGCGCTGTGGTGACCGGCAAGCCGGTACTGGTAGGAGGTTCCCTGGGACGAACCGAGGCTACCGGGCGGGGCGTTGTGGTCACCGCACGGGAGGCGCTGAAGCGAGCCGGCATCGATCCCAAGGGGGCCACTGCTGTAGTGCAGGGGTTCGGCAAGGTTGGCTCGGTGGCCGCGCGTCTGTCACGGGAACTGCTGGGCATGAAAGTCGTGGCGGCGAGCAGTTCCAGAGGCGGAGTGCTCAAAGAGTCGGGCCTGGATGTTGAGGGATTGGAACTGCATTACCAGGAATCAGGCGCGTGTGCGGATTTCGGTGACGCGGACAATGTCACCAATGAAGAGCTTCTGACACTCGATTGCGACGTCCTCATAGTCGCGGCCAAGGAAAACCAGATCCGAGGGGACAACGCAGGTGACATCAAAGCCAAAATCATCGCGGAAGGCGCCAACGGTCCTGTTACGCCTGCCGCAGATGACGCGTTGATCGATCGTGGAATCACCGTGATCCCCGATATTCTGTGCAATGCCGGCGGAGTGACGGTCAGCTACCTGGAATGGGTGCAGGATCTTCAGTCGTTCGCTTGGCCTCTGGAACGGATCAACGACCACCTTGAGAATATGATGGTCGAAGCCTTCCATAGTGTCATGACATGCTGCGACGCTCGCAAACTCAACAATCGTGTTGCAGCGCTGGCCCTGGCCGTTGAACGGATCGCCGAGGCCATCATGATACGAGGGATCTATCCGTAAGAGCGTCGGGTCGGAGGAAGAGATTATTCATGGCGCGTTCGGATGTTCATCCAGTACACCAGTTTGAACCCTGGCAGGTTTGGCCGGGGTCGTACGACAATCCCCCTGCCCCCGGATCTTATCCGTCACCGGCCGATCATGGGTTGAAGCTCGATCGTTCCACGCTCATTACGTCTATGGGTTCCTGCTTTGCCAGGGAAATCAAGACCGTGCTGGTTCGGGAAGGTTATTCGTACATTGCCGAAGAGATCGATCATCCCGCGTCAATGCACGCGAGCGCGGCATGGGAGCGGGTGTACAACACTTTTTCCATGCGCCAGATCTTCGAATACACCTTTGAGGACTGGAAGCCGAACCTTCGGTGGTGGAAATCTCCGGTTTCCGGCAAGATTCAGGATCCCTATCGTCGAATAGTACTCTATGACTCCGAGGAGGAGGCCGAGCAGGACTTTGAACACCATGTGCGCTGTTCCCGCCGGGCTCTGGAGCGCGCCGAAGTTCTGATCCTCACCCTGGGCTTGACCGAGATCTGGGAGGATCGACACGACGGATCGGTGATCTGCCTCCCGGGCGGCCCGTACGTGAACGAGCACGGGGACATGAGCCGTTATCGTTTCAGGGTGAGCAGGTTCCACGAAAACCTCGGAAACCTGGAACGCATTCACGAAATCATGGCACGCCACAACCCGGACTGTCGGCTGCTCATAACGGTCTCACCGGTCCATCTGTGGGCCACATTCCGCGAAGATTGCGACGTTATCAGTGCCAGCAGCAATTCCAAGGCCACACTCCGGGCCGTCGCGGATGAGTTCACCGCGAGTCACGACAATGTCTTCTATTTCCCCGCGTTCGAGATGGCCACCATCTACCGGCCCATTCAAGGTCAATCGATCTTTGCCGAAGGTCGGGAGAATTTCCATGTGAATCAGGAAACCGTTGAGTTCATCATGAAGCAGTTCTTTGGTTTCTATGCGGACTAGAGGTTGTCCGCAGGATCTGATACCAGTTGTCGACCATAGGAACCTACATGCCTGAAATCACAGGCACAACGAAGCATGAAAGTCCCGTGAAGAAACCACCCCTTTCCGGGTCTACGTATGGGGTGGTTTGGAGGGGAGCCACTGCGCGTGGGGCGATTGAGCGGGCCCCGGACAGCTTACGTGACATGACAGATGTCGGTAGCATGACGTTGAATGCCTGCCCGGCTAGGGCCTCCCCTCCAAGTCCATGCGCAGAGTGCGCGCTCTTCGCGCAGCATGCTGCGCCTGCTTGGATGCTCGCATGTGACGGCATTCGACGGACTTTGCACTGCATCCATTCTTCATACAAGAGTCCTCTTCGTTTGCGAAGGTACCGGCCCCAAGTAGGGGAGGCGGAGCCTCCCAATATGCATTCCCAGGCAAAGCCCTGAGCATGTCCCACATCTTTCAGGCTGGACACCGTGATTAACCTGCCAATGGGAACTACTGACCAGGCAGCGCCCCGTACGGCGCACACTGTGAATCGCCACGGGTTTCAGAAAGTGTCTCAAAACTCGGTCGTCCGCGAAAGTCGTAACACGCCGGGCAGGTGGGTGGCCCGGACGGCCCTCCGCGGGCGGCGAGGTAGCAGTTCTGGGATGTGATTACCGCTCATCGGCTCAGTACGTTGGTCGACAGCTAGTTGGCCGTGCGCCTAGCACCGTCTGGGCCACCCATCGTGCTACGATTCATGTCGTATTGGGGGTTTTGAGACAGCCTCTTCAACCCGTGGAGAGCGACACCCATCCAATTGTCCCGAACGACCCCGAAGGGGTCGACCAATCAGCAGCCACTCGGCGTGGGGCCAATGAGCCTGCACGATGTATCCGCGCTTCGAGCAGATGGAACCAGACCTCGAGGTGGCCATATCGCCCTGCGCGGAGCAGCCACTCGGCGTGGGGCCAATGAGCCTGCACGATGTATCCGTACTTCGAGCAGATGGAACCAGACCTCGAGGTGGCCATATCGCCCTGCGCGGAGCAGCCACTCGGCGTGGGGCCAATAAGCCTGCACGACATATCCGTGCTTCGAGTAAAAGGAACCAAACCTCAAGTTGACCAAATCGCCCTGCGCGGAGCAGCCACTCGGCGTGGGGCCAATGAGCCTGCACGACATATCCGTGTTTCGAGTAAAAGGAACCAAACCTCAAGTTGACCAAATCGCCCTGCGCGGAGCAGCCACTCGGCGTGGGGCCAATGAGCCTGCACGACATATCCGTGCTTCGAGTAAAAGGAACCAAACCTCAAGTTGACCAAATCGCCCTGCGCGGAGCAGCTACCGAGAAAAGGTCCCCCCGGATTACTCTTCACTCCGAATCCGCCTGCTCCAAACTCTTCCCCCTCTTTCCTCTGTTTTCCTTGATTGCGAAAATCGGTGGGCTGGTGTGTTCGGATTTACAGACCGGGCATCTACTCGGAGTGGTGAAGCGTTTGCGTTTCTTGAAAACAAAGCCGCAATCCAGGCATTCCGCGGGGTGGGCGATTATGGAAACGCTGTTCCCTTCCGATCTTTGCACATGGGGTAGGTGTTCGAGCGCCTCTTTCTCTCTGATCCCGAGCATACGGGAGATGTCACGAGTGGTGACTTCGGTTTCTCTGAGGATTTGAGCTATTCTCTTTCGTATTGTCAAGGCGATCCTCAAAAATGGATGAGCTGGGGAGTCCTTCGAGTTCCGTCACTGACCGACCATCCAAGAGGGCGACGCATGCGTCGCCCCTACGTCAGGGACCCGGCGCGTTTCCGGCATTTTCCTCTCGTTCCCAGGCTCTGCCTGGGTATGCATGCCGGGAGGCTCCGCCTCCCCCACCTGGTGCCGGCGCCTTCGCGAACAAGGAGGACTCTTATTAGGATCTGTCCGCGTCTCATGGAGGCCGGTCCCTGTGAGGGATCGCGTACACCGGTGGGTTATCATAGACCTTTGGCCTTGACAACCGGTTGCCTTTTCGGTGAGGATAACCTTTTCAAGGTAATTGTATCAACGGTTTTTGCAAACCTGTGGAGCAGGTTTTTTTCAGGGAGGCGTTTATGGCCGCGAGATCTCTGAACAAGGTGATGTTATTGGGACGACTGGGCAGGGATCCGGAGGTTCGCTACACCGGATCAGGACGGGCTATGGCCACTTTCTCATTGGCCACGTCCATGAGGTGGCGCGATCAGGACGGTAATGATCAGGAACGGACCGAGTGGCACCGGATTATAGCGTGGGGACGACTGGGCGAAATCTGCGGAGAGTACCTCAGCAAAGGCAAACAGGTTTATATTGAGGGCAGGATACAGACCCGCGACTGGGAAGATCAGGAAGGCGCCAAGCGGACCACAACGGAAATCGTTGCCGGTGACATGATCATGCTCGGAGGTGGAGGATATTCCGACGACCGTGGTAGCGATTCCCCGCGGTCCGGTACAAATGCCCGTGATTCCCAAGAGCCGTCGGAAAAACCTCAGGAAAGATCCTATCAAGCGCCGCCTCCGGAAGACGATATCCCGTTCTAGTAATTTCTCTGTGCTGAGGGCTTGACCGGTAGCAGGAGAGGACCCAATCCAGGGGAGGATTCGGGTTTCATCCGGGAAGCCGGAGGTAAAATGACCGGGAAATTTCAGCCGAGCGAGCAGGCATACGAATCGAGCAGAATCTGAGGAGGAACTATAATGAGAAGATGGATGGGATTTTCTAAACTCGTTGCAGGGCCGGCAGCGCTGTTATTGCTAATTCCCGGCATATTGTGTCTGGAGGCTTTTGCTTTTGATGAAGCTCCCATGCTTGCCAAGCTGGTCAAAGACAAGAAACTGCCCGCGGTAGGTAAGCGGCTGCCCCCGTCACCGGTGGTGATCACACCCGTGGAGAAGGTCGGAGTCTATGGAGGCTCCTGGCGCCGCGCGTATATCGGGCTCTCAGATTTGGTCGGGGCCCGCCGAATATTGTACGATCCCCTGGTCCGATGGAGCCCGGATCACAAAATTGTTCCCAACTTAGCCCGCAAATGGGAGATCGAAAAGGACGGCCGAATATTTACTTTTCATCTCGTAAAGGGCGCCCGGTGGTCCGACGGCGAACCCTTTACCGCGAACGACATACTGTTCTATTTTGAAGATATCCTCCTGAACAAGGAACTGACTACCTCGATTCCCAAATGGCTCGGCCCCACCGGAGTTCCTCCGAAAGTGACCAAAATAGACGACTACACGATCCGGTTCGAGTTCGACAAGCCTTACGGTGTTTTCGTGCAGCAATTGGCTTGCCCCCACGGGATGGCCCTTGTTACCAAGCCAAAGCATTATCTGAAGAAGTTTCATAAGAAATATGTCAAGCCTGACGAGCTTGAGGCGCTCCTGAAGGAGAAGAACGTTTCCTCGTGGGTCAAGCTGTTTCAGGATGCGTCGAGCATTCGTCATGCGCTGTTCATTACGGACAAGATGCCTTCCATGTGCGCCTGGATCACAAAGGTTCCCGCGCCTGCCACGCGTTTTGTCATGGAACGCAACCCCTATTATTGGAAGGTAGACACCAAGGGAAATCAGCTTCCCTACATCGACAGGATCGTCCATGAGCTTCAGGCCGAGTCTCAAACGATATTGCTCAAGGCGGTGGCAGGTGAAATCGACATGCAGGGCCGTCGCCTGGGAGGGATGCAGAAATCCATTCTGCTGCTCGCTAATTTGGACCAGGGTAAGTACAAGCTCGTTCCCAAGGTCTCCACAGCCTCGGTGGGACTGCTGCTGGCGCCTAACCTCAATCACCGGGACCCCGTGATGAAGAAAATCATGTGGGATTCCAGATTCCGCAAGGCGGTCTCCCTCGCCATCAACCGGACTGAGATCAACAAGATCATTTATCGGGGCAAAGGCGACCCGAGACAGGCCGCTCCGCTGAAGCAATCGGCCTTCTACAGCCCGACTTACGAGAAGGCCTACACCAAACACGATCCTGCCAAAGCGGCCGCGCTTCTGAAGGAAATGGGTCTGAAGCCCGGTAAGGACGGCAAGCTCCTGCGACCCGACGGCAAGCCGCTCCAGATTGCCCTGGAGGTGATGGCCTCAATTCAGAGTTGGGTCGATGCCGCGGAAATCCTGGCGTCAAACCTCAAGCAAGTGGGAATCGACGCGGAAGTGAAGTCAGACTCCCGCGGGCTTTTCCGGCAGCGTGTTCAGACGGCTGCTCACGATATGGCCCTGTGGCCCGGAGACGGCGGCATGGAACCCGTGCTCGAACCACGATGGTATTTTCCGTACAGCGCTGAAAGCCTCAATGCGCCTTTTTTCGGCCAGTGGTTCCAGAGCGGCGGGACCAAAGGAGAAGAACCACCGCCCGAAATCAAAGAGATAATGGACACGTATAACGAAATCGTTGTTACCGCGTCCGATGAAAAGAAGAAGGAGTTGTTTCGGAAAATCCTTGAGGCCAATGAGAAGAATCTGTGGGTGATCGGGCTGGTTCACACGCCGCCGGATTACTATGTGGTAACAAAGAACTTCCACAATGTGGCGAAAAAGGATTTTCAGAGTTGGATCTATCCCAATCCGGGGCCGATCCATCCTGAGCAGTTCTTTATGACCGAGAAATAGAGATAGACGGCCCGGTACCGGGTCGGCGACCTGCCGATCCTTGACCAGCCGTTGCCGTCAATGTTACGATTCTCTGTGGCGCCGGGCATTGAGAATGGATTCTGTGGCCCGAACCCCTCACCCTGACCCGTCATGTGCGTTAACTTAGCTTCAATAAGCCTAAGAAGCGCACTGACAATGGGATCATCCAAGTGGGGTATTCCCGACCGTCACCCCGGCGAAAGCCGGGGTCCAGGCTCTTATCATGAAAAACTGGATTCCGGCGTTCGCCGGAATGACGAACTGAGAAACCGGGTTTGAAGTCTTAGGTTAACGCATATGCCCTGACCCGTTCCCTCCGGGGGAGGCGCGGGGTGAGGACCCTTGGGCGCGGCATTCTGCGCCGAACGCCTCACCAAACTTACACATCTGAAGACGAATCGGCCTAGGCCGATTCCGGGTAACGCCGCCATGATGGCTTATATCATTCGCCGCATTTTGATCATGATACCCACTCTGGTGGCCATCTCAGTGATATCTTTTGTCATCATACAGCTTCCCCCGGGGGACTTCCTCACCGAATATTTGGAAGAACTCAGGCTGAGCGGCGAGTCTGTCGATGAGGCTGAATTGGACACCTTAAAGCGGCGCTTCGGGCTGGAACAGCCCATGTACGTGCAGTATTTTCAGTGGGCTTGGAATTTTATGCACGGGGATTTCGGGCATTCCTTTGAATGGAACAAACCGGTTGCAGATCTCATAGGGGAACGGCTCGGTTTGACCATTCTGATCTCCGTTGCCACCCTGGTATTCACGTGGATGGTCTCCATTCCGATCGGGATCTATTCCGCTGTTCGTCAGTATTCCTGGTTGGATCACATACTGACTCTGGTGGGTTTCATCGGTCTGGCGACGCCGAATTTTCTTTTTGCTCTGATACTCTTATGGATGTCCTATGCGTATCTCGGTATGAGCATCGGTGGTCTCTTTTCACCGGAGTACGCCGACGCTTCCTGGTCTTTGGCAAGGGCATGGGATCTTCTCAAGCATCTGTGGATTCCGGTGGTCATCGTGGGTACCGCGCACACTGCCAAGTTCATTCGAATAATTCGAGGCAACCTCCTGGACGAGCTCAGGAAGCCGTATGTCACAACAGCGAGAGCCAAGGGTCTTTCGGAGTTACGCGTAATTCTGAAATACCCGGTCAGAATCGCCATCAATCCCCTGGTGAGCACAATAGGGTGGACATTGCCGGAGCTGGTATCCGGTATCGCCATCACAGCGGTGGTGCTGAATCTACCCACTACCGGCCCTCTTCTCTTGAACGCACTGCTAAATCAGGACATGCACCTTGCCGGCAGTTTCATAATGCTGCTGAGCATTCTGACGGTCGTGGGAACTTTGATAAGCGATATCTTGCTTGCGTGGGTGGATCCGCGAATTCGATTTGAAGCGCGTGAGGGCTTATGAACGAGAACACGCAAAAGGAACAAAAATACCTGGACGCGTCCACAAGGCAATTGATCTGGTGGCGGTACAAGAAGCACTTACTGGCAATGATCGGCCTGTGGTTGGTGATCATTCTGTACGGATGCTCCATATTCTGTGAATTTCTGGCGCCGTACGCGCTGGATCACCGCCATTTTGATTCGATTTATTCGACTCCTACGAGAATCAAGGTCTTCGATGAGCAGGGGCGACTCCACCGGCCTTTTGTGACAGGCATGACCATGGAGGTCGATGTGGAGACCCAGCAGATACGATACGAGGAGATCCCCGGAAAACGCTATCCGATCCGTTTGTTCGTCAGGGGCGACAAGTACAAAATGTGGGGTCTGTGGGAGAGTGACCTGCATCTCTTTGGCGTGGACGCCCCCGGCACGATCTTTCTGTTCGGCACCGACCGCATGGGTAGGGACATGTTTTCCCGTTGCTTCTACGGCAGCAGGATATCGCTTTCCATCGGTATGTTCGGGGTGGCGCTGAGCCTGATCCTGGGGTTGGTCCTCGGGGGCATCTCAGGCTATGTGGGCGGATGGGCCGACGGTCTGATTCAGAGAACGGTGGAGATTATTCGTTGCTTTCCATCGATCCCACTCTGGATGGGGCTTTCAGCGGCTATGCCGCCTCATTGGCCTGCGCTGAAGGTCTATTTTGCGATCACGATAATCCTGTCTCTGGTAGGTTGGACCGATCTGGCCAGGATGACCCGGGGCAAGCTTATCGCCTTGCGTGAAGAGGACTTTGTCATGGCCGCGCATTTCGCGGGCGCGGGGCACGCTCGAATCATTTTCCGCCATATGCTCCCTTCCTTCACCAGTCATATCATCGTCATGGTGACTTTGGCCATACCCGGCATGATACTTGCCGAGACAGCGTTGAGCTTCTTGGGCGTCGGTCTTCGGCCTCCGATAACGAGCCTGGGGGTCTTGCTCAAAGAAGCCCAGAACATAACCACTGTTGCCCTGTATCCGTGGCTCCTGATACCGGTGATATTCGTGATCGTGACCGTTCTGTCGTTCAACTTCGTGGGAGACGGATTGCGAGACGCTGTGGATCCTTATTCGAGGTAATTCCGATGATTCCGGTCCTGGAAGTGGAAAACCTGAAGGTTCATTTCTTTTTGGATGAAGGAGTGGTACGCGCGGTGGACGGTGTGAGCTTCACACTGGAAGCAGGCAAGACACTGGGAATAGTGGGTGAATCCGGTTCAGGGAAGAGCGTGATCGGCCAATCTATCCTCCGCATAGTGCCGCCCCCCGGACGAATCCTGGAAGGCAAGATCCTCCTTCAGACCGAGAACCACAACGGTGAGCCGAACCGACTCGATGTTGTTTCCCTGAAGCGGAGGAGCCGTGCGGCACGGGCCATACGCGGCCGGGACGTGGCAATGATATTCCAGGAGCCGATGAACTCTCTCAGCCCGGTACACACGGTCGGCAACCAGATCGTGGAAGCGGTGATGCTTCACTCCGATGTTTCCAAATCGGAAGCCCTTGACAGGGCCACGGAGATGCTGGGAAAGGTGGGGATTCCCAGGCCGGAAGTACGTATCAACGCTTATCCGCACGAGTTGTCCGGCGGAATGCGGCAGAGGGCGATGATTGCAATGGCCCTGGTTTGCAATCCGCGGGTACTAATAGCGGATGAACCGACCACGGCTCTGGATGTCACCATACAGGCACAGATCCTGGAACTCCTCAAGAGTCTTCAAGAGGAATTCGGGATGGCGATACTTTTCATCTCCCACAATCTTGGAGTAATCGCGGAAATCAGCCATGATGTGCTGGTGGTCTATTTCGGTAAAGTCATGGAGAAGGCCCCGGTGAATTTGCTCTTTGAGGAGCCTGCCCATCCTTATACCAGGGCGCTTCTGAAGTCGGTGCCGGGAATAGACACTCCCGTTCGCAGCAAGCTCGCCACAATCGAGGGGACACTACCTGATCCGCATGCATTCATAAGGGGATGTCCTTTTGTGGAGCGATGCTCCGAAGCGGGGACCGATGCGGATTGCGGGAACGAAGTCTACCCATTTACCGAAATAGCCCATGGGCATTACGTGGCCTGTCCGCACGTGTGTGGTGGCCTGAGAGTTTGAACCTTGGCTGAATCAGAAATCCTTCTCGAAGTAAAAGACCTGAAAAAGCATTTCCCTATACGTGAGGGAGTGTTCAGGAAAGTGACCGGGTACGTCAAAGCGGTCGACGGTGTGAGTTTCAGCATCCGCAGCAGCGAGACCCTCGGGCTGGTGGGAGAATCAGGTTGTGGCAAGACCACCGTGGGGCGTCTGATAATGGGGGCTTACCGTCCGACTTCCGGCAGCGTTTGGTTCCAGCCTCCCAACGGACAGCCGAGGGTTGATCTGACCCAACTGGATTCAGGCCGAATGCGCTCGCTCAGGCCCTTCATTCAGATGGTTTTTCAGGACCCCTTTGCGTCGTTGAATCCCAGGATGACGGTGAGAGAAATCCTGGCAGAGCCCCTGGTCGTAAACAAGGTCGCACGGGGAAAGGAGCTGCAAGAACGCGTCCGTGAGCTTGTCCAGTTGGTCGGTCTGAAGACCCATCATCTGAGCCGCTATCCCCATGCTTTTTCCGGTGGTCAGCGGCAGCGAATCAGCATTGCCCGAGCATTTGCGCTCAATCCTGCGCTGGTAGTGGCTGACGAGCCCACTTCCGCCTTGGACGTGTCGGTGCAGGCGCAGATCATAAATCTGGCCCTGGAAATTCAGGAAAAGCTGGGGCCGTCCTATTTGTTTATTTCTCATGACCTGGGTATTGTCCGACACTTCAGCAATAGAATAGTCTTGATGTACGTGGGCCGGATCGTGGAGCAGGGACTTGCGGAACCTCTTTTTTCCAGGCCGAGGCATCCTTATACCGAGGCCCTCATGTCCAATGTGCCCAGCACGCACCCGGAACTGGCCGGTCGAAAGATAATCTTGAAAGGGGAAGCTGCGGATCCCATCAACCCCCCGCCCGGGTGTGCGTTTCATCCCAGGTGCATGTACGCACAGGAGGTCTGCGCTACCGAGGTCCCATCACTGATTGAGGTGGAAACAGACCACCTGGTGGCGTGCCATTTCGCGGATTCGCTGGAACTCACCGGATGCGACGCCCTGGGATGCGCGGTATAGCCGGATAGGACTTCACCGAATGAACCAGGAAAACATAAAAAGAATACTCATATATACCCACAACTCAATAGGACTTGGACACGCGGTTCGAGTCCGAGCGGTCATTTCCGGCATCAGGCGATGGAGGCCGGACATAGATTTCCTCGTGATATCAGGGACGTCAATTCCGCACATCTTCTTCGCTGACGGCATCGAAGTGGTCAAACTCCCCTCCATGAAGCTGGACATAGACCAGGAAGGCACCCCCCTGCGGCCCCGGTATCTGCGAGGTTTCGATCTGGAGGAAATAGTCGATTTCCGCCAGCGTATGATCCTGGACGCGTTTGACTTTTTCGAACCCGACGTTCTGATAATCGAACACAACATGACCGGGCAGATGAGCGAACTCATCCCTCTGATTATGAAGAAATGGTTGCGCAATGGTGGAGCCAGAGATTTTGTGCTCGCTCATATCTGCCGTGGTATCTTGAAGTGGGCGCCGTTTCTGCAAATACCGTATCAGAATCCCAGGCATGGGTCCGGTTCAGTGGATGTGGGCGCGCTCTATGACGTCATATTCGTGCTCGAGGACAGGGAAGTGGTGGATGTGAACAAGCAATACCTGGGCGACGATCCGGATCTGGAACGCAAGATCCGTTACCTGGGAAAAATCACCAACAAGACCCATGAAGAACTTCCGACCCGGCGTCAGGCCCTGCACAGAATTGGACTGCCGGACAAGAAAGTCATTCTGATCTCTCTTGGGCGCAACCGCCGAGTGTTCGATCTTTCGCAAAGGCTCTTGAAAATCTTTCATGACAGCCGCCTGAATGACGATTACCAGGTGGTTATAGTTGTCGATCCCTATCTGGACAGGGAGGCCGCCAGGGCCCTGCGTAATGATCCGACCAACGAGGATGTGCGGTTTCTGCCGTTTACCCCCGATCTGGTGGACTTGATGCACCACTCGGATTTGATAATCTCAAGAGCCGGATACAATACATTCAACGAGATCCTCCTCACCGGCGCCAAAACCATTCTTGTGCCCGAGAGCCACGGAGGAGGCGAGCAAGAGAAGCGGGTGCAAAGCCTCCCACTGGACAACATTACGGTGATGACGGAGGATGAGATCTTCTCCAATGGGACGACCGATCGGATACTGGAATTCCTCGATCGGCCCGTGGAAAAGGTATCACTCAAGTTCGACAAATACGCTATAGGGAAATCCATCTTAGAAGATCTTGAGACACGGCGAGCGCGTCATCTCGAAAAAGACCCCCACAAACCCTAATGCGAGATCCCGGACTTCCCCCACACTACTTCCAGCAGGATGTAACCTCTTTCAGGGAACGGCTCTTCAGCGCGCCTGAACTGGTCCGAGTCAAAGGCGCGGTCCGCGAAGGAGACTCTGTGGAGCTTGTCTCCCCCGCGCGGTTGAGCGTCACCCTTCCTGACTCTCCCAATGATCTGTCTCGATTCAATCAGCTGTGTGTTGAGATTCTCAACTGTTCGGCAGGACCTCTGCTCGTTGGGTCAAAACTTACCCATTTGTCTCCATGTGAAAAAGAGGATCAGTCGCCTGTCTCAGTCTCCGGGGGGCGGGAGTACCTTCCTCCACGAGAATGGATGACTCTGAAGTTTCCACGCGAGAGCTTCGGTTCTTACGGGTCTCCAAAAGGTTGGCAGAACGTTCGTGAATTGGCGCTTGTGATCGCGCGTGAGAAGGCGGACCCCTCAACGGACCACATCCGGGTCAAGATAAGGTCCATTGATGGGGAGTTCCGCGAAACCGTAGACGGGCCCAGGCTGAGCGAGCAGGGCCTGGGGAAAGTGCTCCAAAGAGACGTGCCCGGGGTGACGAAATTCTTCGGTGGTACTCCGAGCGGGGGGCAGGTGGGCCCGGGCGACCTGGGATCGGCATGGACATTTTGTGGCGCTTATGCTCCCGACAATCCCGCGCTCCTGATCCCACCCCCCCATCCTTATCCAATTGAAAACCCCGAGGAAATACTTCGTGGCCGCATCATGGGTCAGAGGCTTCCCGATCCGATCCCTTGGGATGCGGATCCGCATGGAATCCTGGAATGGACCCATTTTCTGAATAGGCACCACTTCATGGGAGCGCCGGTCCGGGCGTTTGCGCAAACCAATGACGAGGCATACGCTGAATTCCTGGATCGAGCAATCCGTAGTTGGATCACTTCCAATCCGGTTCCGTTGGATTCCAACGGCGGAGCGGGTCCTGCATGGGAGACGCTGTCCGCGGCGTGGAGGCTGAGGGAATGGCTCCGGGTAATCGGTATAGCGTGGCCGTGCGGGTCGTTCAACGTGGGAACGAAACGCCTCATGCTCTGCTCCGTCTGGGAGCACGCGCGCAGCCTTATGGATCATCGGGGGCATCCCAACAACTGGATCATTGTGGAGTCGGCCGCGCTGGCCCTCGCAGGTATCTGCTTCCCGCAATTCCGGGAGGCCCCGACATGGAAAGAGGAGGGGCTTGAGAGGCTCAGGATCGAGTTCCGAAGCCAATTCTTTTCTGACGGGGTCCATTTTGAGATCTCTCCCCTGTACCATGCCATCTGCCTGCACGCGTTCATTGAGGTGAAGCAGGCAGCCGCAGCGACAGGGGTGGAGCTTCCGCATGAATTCGATGCGCCGCTTGAGCGCTGTTGCGACTATCTCGCGGCCTTGTGTCGTCCGGACTTCACCTGGCCTTCGTTAAACGATTCGGGCGGTGCGACCAATGATTACACAGCCTTGATGCGAGTCGCGGGCGAGGTCTTCAAGCGGCCGGACCTGCTCTGGATCGGTTCGGCCGGACGCGAGGGAAAGCGCCCCGAGGAAGACACCGCTATCTTTCCCGACGCAGGTATTACGGTCATGCGGTCGGGTCACGAACCCGACTCCAATTTCCTCCTGTTTAGGGCAGGCCCTCCGGGAGCGGCCCACCAACACGGGGACGCACTTTCCCTGGATGTTGCCGCGCTGGGGATTCCAAGGCTCGTGGACCCGGGAATCACAACGTACGCGCCTGATCCGCTCACCGACTATTACCGATCTCCGGATGCTCACAACATGATCCTGATAGATGGAAAGGGGCCGGATCGTTCTGCAATGAGTTTCCGGGAGAAGACTCAGTCTGCTGGAGAAAACCTGTCCTGGACAAGGGAAGGTTTGCTGGAAATCGCAACCGGGGTCTGTACTGGGCCGTGGGAACAACCCGCGCGTGCCCCGGGAATGGGTCCTGACGCGCATTCCGAGTCATCCCGTGCAAGCTGCCATTACCGGACCGTGGTCTTCGTTAACCGGGAGTACTGGATAATACGGGACCTGATCGCGGGGAAGGGTGAACACGAACTGACCGCGTGCTGGCAATTCCTCCCCGGGAGAGTTGAGATTGATATCGAGACGTACGTGGTCCTGTTCAAGGACGCCAGGGGACCGGGGTTCCAACTTACCCCGCTACTTGGCCCGTGCTCGCCTGAAATCGAGATCTACACCGGTTCACGAAAACCGCCCAGGGGATGGGTCTCCATCAATGGGACCGATTTACCCGGCGCCGGTTTTCGGTTCACGGTGAGCGGGAAACTCCCCGCTGCAATGGTCTGGGCTCTGATTCCGGTTTCCGGGGGTCCGGTGTCGGGTGTGGAAGCTCACAGGCTTGAAGCTGAAGATGGAGCGATCGCGCTTGACCTCCGATTCCGGGAAGACCACAGGGACCTGATCACCATGTGGCCGCCAAACCCGACCGGCGCATCAGAATCGGAGCGATGTCACGGCAGGATTGACTTCAAGAGTAACCCCTCACTTACGCGGGTGGACTTCAAGGACATCCAATGATTCGGGAAGCTGTGGGAAGCACGTCTTGCGATGGTAGTAGGCATCAAGCGGGTCCAATGACTTCTTGTATGGTATCGCCAAATGAAATCCGGGCGTATACAGCCTTGCCGCGTTGTGGGGGCGATGTCTTCGTGCGGGCGCCCCGACAGCGCAAAAGCGGCCTGCACGTGGCTCAGGCGTGGCCTCGGTGTGAAGTGTGTCCCCCCGCGGTAAGCAAGATTTCGAGTGGTCCTATAGCGCTTCTCAGAAGTAACGTCGGATTCCCGGAAACAAAGCCCTCTCGTCTCGATAGAGATTGCTTCGGGCTTACGCCCTCGCAATGACACTTTACATTCCCGTCATTGCGAGGAGTGAAACGACGAACCAATCTCGATATCCGTGAGCACGTAGGATGGGATGACCGGAGGGAATCCCATCGGTCGAGGCATTCCCGCCACACCTCGCCCGGATAATTCCTCGATCTATGGGGTTCGCTTCACTCACCCCATCCTACAATCTGTCACTTACCCGGCGATGAATCGCCGGGCTACTTTCTAACGCCCCTTCGGGGCTACGATTTTTCGGGTCTCAAGCCCAAGCAGAACGCGGGGGTGTGCCCTTACGACTTGAATCCTCCCGGTAACTGACCGATTACTTCGTCGCATTAAAATTCTTGAAGCATCCACGGGTTTTTGTTAAAATGCGTCCGTGCAAATTGTGAATTCTTTTGAACACCTATTTTTGGAGAAAATCAATTGGCTGAAATGTTTTATGACCGGGACGCTGATCCGGCTGCCCTGGAGGGCAAAACTGTTGCCGTAATCGGATATGGAAGCCAGGGGCATGCCCACGCATTGAACCTCAAGGATTCAGGGGTGAGCGTGATCGTGGGACTCCAGCGGGGAAGCGCCAGATGGGAAAAGGTCGTCGAAGACGGCCTTGAAGTCATGGAAGCGGACAGGGCCGCTCAGACCGGCGACGTGGTGATGATCCTCGTGCCCGATGAAGTTCAGGCCGGCCTGTACCGCGAGAAGATCGCCCCGGCAATGGACAAGGGCAAAGCGCTTGCCTTTGCTCACGGATTCAACATCCATTTCGGGCAGATCGTTCCGCCTGAGGACATTGACGTGTTCATGATAGCCCCAAAGGGGCCGGGGCATCTCGTGCGCCGCGAGTACAAAGACGGAATGGGTGTCCCGGGACTTCTGGCAGTGTATCAGGACGCGTCGGGGAGATGTCGTCAGACCGCGTTGGCCTACGCCCGCGGCATCGGTTGCACCAGGGCCGGTCTCATCGAGACCACCTTTAGTGAGGAAACTGAGACCGACCTCTTCGGGGAACAGGTTGTCCTGTGCGGTGGAGTGACCAGTCTGGTTCAAGCTGGATTTGAGACTCTGGTGGAAGCGGGATATCAACCGGAAATAGCCTACTTTGAATGCTTACACGAACTGAAACTTATCGTTGACCTCATGTATGAAGCCGGAATAGGCGGTATGCGTTATTCGATCAGCAATACCGCTCAGTACGGCGACATGACCCGAGGCCCGCGTATTGTCGATGATCGCACCAGGGCTGAAATGAAAAAGATTCTGTCCGAGATCCGGTCCGGGGAATTTGCTCGAGATTGGATCTTGGAGAATTCCGCAGGTCGCCCTGTATTTAAGGCCCTGGAAAGAGCAAGCGCCGAACATCCGATTGAAAAGGTTGGAAAACGGCTTCGTTCCATGATGAGCTGGATTTCCTCTTCTCTCGATGAAAAGTGAAACCCTCCGGGATCGGTAGGACCATAATCGGCCTGTTTCAGCAGCGCACGGTTCCGTGTACCGGCACGGGAGATCGACCCGAAAGAGTGGGGTGGTCCATCCTGCTCTAAGGGATCGGGGCGACAGCGTGGAAGCATTGTCAAGAAAGGACTGAGCGGAAAATGATCAAGAGTATTCGTGTCAAGAATTTCAAGAATTTTCGTGATGCTGAATTTGAGGTCAGGCCTTTGAACGTCTTCGTGGGTCCCAACGGATGCGGCAAATCCAATCTGGGCAATTTTCTACTGATGATGAGTTTCTTGGCCTCAGGGCCTTTCAGCAGCGCATTCGGTCCCGGGCCGTTCACTTTCCGCCAAACGCTCAGCCGAAGGAAAAGGGATGACCCTAACCCCCAGAGCATGGACCTTCAATTCTCGGTCACTCTTGAGGTGGACGATGTCAATTATGAATATTCGTTAACCTTTACGGAACTCCGTCGCAACGAATACCTTATAAAGGAGGAGACTCTTCAGGAGGTCCAAGGGGAAATACTCTTCACCATCGGAGATGTGAAGGCCAGAGAATCCAAGATGGCTCAGATGAGGAAGGGCCACGCATGGAATGACGCTGAAAAGAAAATCCGATCGGTGGCCCAGTACCTTTCCAAGATCAAGAGATATCGCTTCGTTCCTGATGTTATCAAGAAGCCGGCGCCTGTCCAGGAATCGTACCTGCTGGACCACACAGGCGAGAACCTTGCCGGGGTAATACATCATCTTGAGAAAAACCATCCCCAGTGCCTCAGAAACATCGTTGACGAGGTTAGGCGTAGTATCCCCGGAATCAAGAGGATTTTCACTCCCCACCTCGGGGATCCCCATCAAGTGGGCATCGGAGTCGAGGAGGAGAGCAAGTCCGGATATTTCGTCGGCCCCCAGCTTTCAGACGGCTTCCTGGTGTTTCTGGCCCTGTGTACGTTGTTCAACCTACCCGATCAGCCGCGACTATTCTTTGTTGAGGAACCCGAAGCCTATCTCAATCCCAGCAGACTCAGGGTCCTCTACGGCTTGATGCACCGCTTCGCAGACGCGAATCCCAGCAAGCAGGTGTTGTTGAGTTCCCATTCCCCGTATTTTATCGACTGGTCCGACGACAAGCCGCACGAACTGACTCTAATGAACGACAACCACGGTTGGGGCGAGTTTCGGAATCTCGGAGAGGTGACCGATCTGCGCGACTTCCTGGAGGAAGATCCCTGGGGTCAGAAATGGGTCGACCGATTCTTCCGGGCCGACTTCGCAGAAGAACCGGTCGCCTACGTAGAGGAAGGTTCCGATGACTCGGAAGAATACTCCGAACCGTCATGGGATGACACTGCCGAGGAGCAGGAACCGCGTGCGGCCGAGAACTGAGCACGAGCCCACTTCACACAATCTTCATACCGACTTTCCCAACCACACGAATCAAGGAACAGGATCCCCCCTTGGTAAGGCTTCAGTCTCGCGGGGCAGATCTTCTCATGGAACTTGTCATTGCGAGGAGTGAAACGACGAAGCAATCCCCATATTCACTGCGCAGGAGATTGCTTGGTTGCGCTCGCAATGACATCTTACGAGATCTCCCTGAATGACTGAAGGGTTACCCCCTTCCCCAGGACGCGGCCGGGGTGGCGTTCCGGACCGCGAATTGTGGATAAGGGCCTGCCCCTACAATTGCGTCAGCAACCTGTTGCAAGGTTTGTTTTGTGACACACCCTAACCCCCAAGAACCCGTGTAGAATAATTCTAGAAAAAAGCATGCGAACGTGGTAGGAATATTGTTGACCTAGCTGGTCACACCGAAACACCTGGGGGCGGGTGATAAGCTCATAAGTGGGACAATTCCTGATATCAATAATGCTCGACTCCTCGATAACGCGCCCCTGAACAGCGGCTCGTGAAGAAACCGTGTACGATGCATTTGGATATGCGTGCTGCCACCGCTTTTGATCGTTGACACCCCGGAAGGAGCAAGAATATGACCATTCTTCAGCTAATCATCTATGCAAGCGTCCTGGTCTTTGTGCTGGGCTTTGCAAGAAAGATGCTCAAGTACTTTACTATGCCCATGCACGTGCGGTGGGAACTGTACCCGGTTCCTCACGAGGGCAAAGCTCACGGCGGTTCGTTCTACGAGGAATTGGATCACTGGGAAAAACCGCGGCACAAGAACCATTTTGCACAGTACGCGTTCATGATTCCCGAGATCCTGTTCATCAGGGCTCTCAAAGAGGAGAACGCGCCGCTGTGGTATTGTTCGTTTCCTTTTCACTTCGGTCTTTACCTTGCCATTGGTGGTCTGGCGTTCCTCGTGATCGGAGCGATTCTCCAGATCTTCGGTCTGACACCCGCGGCATCCGGACTTGCCGGGCTGGCCCAGACCCTAACCGTGATCCTTGCTGTGATCGGATTCGTACTCGGGACAATCGGCGCGGTGGCTTTGTTCATTAGGAGGCTGGCCGATTCTGAGCTTAGAGACGTTTCAGCGCCTATCGACTACATGAACTTGTTGTGGCTCGCGGCCATCTTTGTGACGGGTTTTGTGGTATGGCTGTCGGATCCGGGGTTTGTGTTGGCAAAGAACTACCTGATCAGCTTGATCACTTTCAAGCCCGGTCCGGAATTGCCCACTATGCACTTCATCAACCTGCTTCTGTTCGCAGGATTTTGCGCTTATTTCCCGTTCACCCACATGACCCACATGGTTTCCAAGTATTTTATGTGGGACAAGGTCAAATGGGATGATGAGCCGAACGTGGGCCGTCCGGCAATGGATGCCAAGATCCAAGAGTATCTTGCTTATCCCGTGAGCTGGGCTGCGCCGCACATAGGCGCCGAGGGCGGCAAGAAGACCTGGGTCGATGTAGCCACCACAAATCCATGGGCGCAAGAAGACTCGAAATGATCGGAGGATAACGATATGAGACCCGAAGAAATTTCCAAGCCGGCCGAACGGCTACAAGAGATAAAACATGAGGATCTGCCCCCCCTGCCCCCACCTTATGACACACTGGTTGAAGACCCGCTCGCTGAGCTGACCGCTGACCAGAAAATCAGGTGGGAGCACTCCTTGGACGGGGTCAGCGCGATTACGCTGCCAAAGCCTGAGACACTTGCAGAGAAGGAAGAGCTGATCAAGAAGTTCTTGAGCGGTCTTGAGAAACTCATGACACGGGAGGACAACTGGACCTTCTTGCAGCCGCTTATGCTCACCCTTGAGTACTGCGCCAAGTGTCAGACATGCGCGAAGGCCTGCCCCGTGTTCGAGATGAGCGGTGGAAAGGACATATATAGGCCCACCTTCAGGGCCGACGTTCTCCGCAAGATCGCAAAGAAATACCTGAGCCCGGGCGGGAAGCTGTTTGCCGGATTCCGTGGACACGACATTGACCTGAACTGGGAAACAATTGCACGACTTGCAGAACTCGCTTACAGATGCACCCTGTGCAGACGCTGCACTCAGGTGTGCCCCGTGGGCGTGGACAACGGACTGATTACTCACGAATTGAGGAAGCTGTTCAGCCAGGAACTCAACATAGCGGCCGCTGAAATTCATGAGAAAGGTTCTGTCAAGCATCTCCAGTTCGGTTCGAGCACCGGCATGACAGAGGCCGCCATCAAGGACATCATCGAGTACCTTGAAGAGGATATTGAAGAAAAGACCGGGAAGCAGATAAAGATTCCGATCAACAAGAAGGACGCGGACATTCTGCTGGTTCACAATGCCGGCGAGTTTATGGCCTGGCCTGAGAACCCCATGGCGTTTGCGATTCTTTTCGATGCCGCGGGCATCAACTACACCCTATCAACGGACCTTATAGGGTATGACGCGGTCAATTACGGCCTCTGGTACGACGACGTTCAATTCGCCAGAGTGGCTGTGCAACATCTGCAAATAGCCAAAGACCTTGGTGTCAAGAAGATCGTCATCGGCGAATGCGGCCACGCTCATAAGGCTCTGTCGGTCATCGCTGACCGGCTGCTGCCGGGCGAACAGATGATCCCGCGAGAGAGTTCCTACACCCTGCTGTGGGACATCGTAAAGAGTGGAAGGATCAAGTTTGATGCCGCCAAGAACGATTTTCCGTGCACCCTACACGACCCGTGCAACGTAGTAAGGCTCATGGGCGTGGTCCAGCCCCAGCGCAACGTGCTAAACGCGATCACTCCTGCCGGGCGCTTCCGGGAGATGACCCCCAACGGTGTGTACAACTATTGTTGCGGCGGCGGCTCCGGCTTCGCGATCATGAGTTCGGGCAACTTCACCGATTGGAAGCTCAAGGTCTCGGGCAGGAAAAAAATGAGCCAGATTCTGAATGCGTTCCAGGACGAAATGGACCCCTCGGTAAGGAAAATGTGCGTGACGCCGTGTTCCAACTGCAAAGGCCAGATCAGAGACGCAATGCAGAATTACGAAGTCTTTGAGAAAACAGGAATCTGGTATACCGGTCTTGTGGAAATGATGGTCAACGCAATGGTGGATCAGAAAGAGCCGTTCATCGAATGGCCCGATGACGAAGATGACTTCTAGCTGATACCGCTTCGCCATTTAGCAAGTAATACCAATGCGCAATCAAGAGAGTAAGATCGGTTTCTTGGGTGCCACTGCCGGCTTGCCCAGCAGTGGTCTTCATCACTTGTTTGAACGCGCATTGGTATAAGATCTCGGGGGCCTACGATGGGGGATGCTCGAAGGGGGAGATGGTCTCCCCCTTCGAATCCAGGCGCAGCGTGCGCGCTCTTCACACGCCTGTCCGAGGCGAAGCCACGGACAAGCTGCCCCAAGATTTTCGTAGTTCGTTGTCCCTTATTAGGGGTGATGGTTGGTATGAAACCAGGAGCGGCCGACATTTTCGCCGACCGCTCAAGCCTTTAGCAACTCACATGCCTCAAAATTCAGGCATGGGACTTTTGTAGGAAATGCCCTCAAATTTTTCGTAGTTTGGGGGCTATTTGTTTTCTCCATTCGAATCGCACATCTTCACCAGCCGTTCCCACTTCTTGGTCACCTCCAACTGGATATGCTCCACCGTCTGTTCATCCAGGTGGCGGAAACGTCCCTGGCCCTTGAAGTAATCTGTCAAGGGCTTGAGTTCCTTGGGTTTACGGCTCAGTTTCCAGTCCCCGTTTTCCACCTCGTAGAGGGGAAAGACCCCTGTGTTGACCGCCAATGTTCCGTATTCGATGGCCTTTTCGGGAGGAATCCTCCATCCCGTTGGACACACGGACAGTATGTGGAGGTAAGCGGGTCCGTCGACTGCTTTGGCCTTTTCCACCTTTTTCCTCAGGTCGTTGTAGAAGCTGGGACAAGCGGTGGCAGCGTACGGGATGTTGTGGGCCGCGGCAATGGCGGTCATGTCCTTTTTCCATGTGTTCTGACCGGTCGGCCTGGCCTTGCCTGCCGGCGACGTGGTAGTGGCCGCGCCGAACGGGGTGGAAGAAGATCGTTGAATCCCTGTGTTCATGTACGCTTCGTTGTCAACACAGACGTAGATCATTTTGTGTCCGCGTTCGAACATTCCCGATAGTGCCTGAAATCCGATATCCGTGGTGCCGCCGTCACCCGCCATGGCCACTACGGTAACGTCCTTGTCGGGTATCCTCCCCTTGCGCCGGAGCGCTTTGAGTCCCGATTCGACTCCTGCGCCCACGGCCGCGGCATTCTCGAAGGCCACGTGTATCCACGGGATGTTCCATGAGGTGGACGGATATGGCGTTGATATGATTTCCATACATCCGGTGGCCATGGCCAGCACCATGTCCGGCCCAATGGCCTTGAGCACATGCCGTACCGCGAGGATCTCCGCGCAGCCCTGACAGGCGCGATGACCTGAGGCCACAAGTTCTTCAGTGGAAAAGTTCTTGAGTGGTTTTATGACCTTTTGCTTCTTATCTTCAGCCATGGGATTCTCCCTGCATGTATTAGTTCACCGGGCTTGAGGCGGCTCTGCGCCCGGGGAGAATGGAGGGGGAGACCATCTCCCCCTCCAAACCTCCCCCATCGCGATTCCGGCAGCTCACATCTCCCGGTGAACGGTTACCCCTGCATATCTATCGAATTGTTCATCCTCTGACACCGTAGATGTGATATTCGGACCCGGTCCCCTTGAGGGCCATGTCCACCATGTCGGACACATCATCCGGCGTAACGTCTCTGCCGCCCAGTCCGGCGACCATACAGTGAACATTGGGTCGTTGAGCTTCGTTGTACATGACCGACCTGATCTCGGACGTAACCGGCGCGTTTCCACCACCGAGACACAGAGATCGATCCAGGACCACAACATCCTTTGCGCCGCCCAGAGCCTTCCGGATCTCGTCAATGGGCAACGGTCGCCAGAGTCTCAGCTTGACCAGCCCAACCTTCTTGCCCTGCTCCCGCATCTTATCCACAGCCAACGAAGCGGTTTCGCAGATGGAACCCATAGCCAGTATCAGGGTCTCCGCGCCGTCGGCCTTGTATAGATCCAACGCTGAGTATTTTCTTCCGCACACCTTGGCAAGTTCTTCCCAGGCCTGGTCCACCACGCTCCGGGAATTCTTCAACACGTCCTCGTGCGCGAACTTCTGTTCCGCGTAAATCTCCGGCATTCCGAACGCGCCCATAGTGACGACCTTGTCCGGATGCAGCGTGTTCAGCGGCTTGTACGGCGGGAGATATTCCTTGACCATTTCTTTGGTCCAGAATTCAATGGGTTCGATGACATGGGTAAGGGTAAATCCGTCCATGTTCAGCATTACCGGCAGGGACACCTTTGGGTCTTCGCCTACTCTGAAGGAGTGGAACACGTGATCGTAAGCCTCCTGCCCGTTTACACAGAAGACCTGTATCCAGCCGGAATCACGGACCATCATCACATCGGAATGGTCGTTCCAGATTGACAGTGGCGCGCTCAACGCTCGATTGGCCAACAGCATTACCACCGGCAAGCGCATCCCGGACGTGATGAATACGATCTCGGACATCAAGGCCAAGCCCTGAGCCGCGGTGGACGTGAAGGTCCGTGCCCCGGCCGCAGCTGATCCGCAGCAGACGCTCATCGCTGAATGCTCGGATTCCACCGGAACGAACTCCGCGTCCAGATGCCCTTCGGCCACCAGTTCCGCCAGGTGTTCCACCACGTGAGTCTGAGGAGTGATCGGATACGCGGCCACCACGTCCACGTCACAGAGTCCCACGGCCTCAGCCGCTGCGATTGATACCTCTATTCCAACTTTCTTGCCCATCACTCCCCCTCCTCTACCATTTCAATGGAGTCAGTAGGGCACTCGTAGGCGCATATTCCACAGCCCTTGCAGTAGTCGAAGTTCCATTCAAAGCGGTTGTCTTCGTAGTTGGGGGTTATTGCCGCATCCGGACACATTATGAAACATCTCCAGCAACGAATGCACGTTTCATCATCGCAGACCGGCCTCTGTGAGCGCCAGGTCCCTGTATGGTAGCTCGACGCATTTCCCGGTTCAGTGATCACCCCTCCCGGCTCCACTTCTTGCCAGGCGATCTGGTCAATTGGTTTAGTCACGATCTCCTCCGTACAATAGATGTCGGGTGAATAGGACGCCAAGATCACCTGATGGACCTTGGCGGACAGGTCAGCCGATGGTGGCTTCTTTGAACGCACGCTTCATAGCCTCGATGTTCTTGCCCGCTATCTTGCCGAAGCGCTCCTTGAACGGTTTTTCGAGCGCCTCCACTGGAAGCAACCCTGTTCCTTTCACCAGCGCGCCCAGCATTGTGGTGTTGGTGATCGGTAGCCCGATCACTTCCCGGGCAATGAGGTTCGCGTCCACTACCACGATCTTTCCGCTGAATGAGAGTTCTTTGCGGATATGATCCGGATCATAGGAAGTGTTTACGATAATCACTCCATCGCTTTTCAGTCCATCCGCGGGATTGGCGATGCCCAACAGCGAAGGGTCTAGAACAACCACTACGTCCGGGGCATAGATTTTGGATCTCAGCCGGACCGGCTCGTCATCGACCCGCGCGAACGCGACAACGGGCGCGCCCCGACGCTCAGGCCCGAAGCTTGGAAACGCGGTGGCGAACTTCCCCGTGTCAATTGCGGCCCGGGCCACCAGTTCGGCTGAAGTCACCGCTCCTTGGCCGCCTCTGCCGTGAAATCTCATCTCAATCATAGCTAAAAAGCTCCTTAAAGATGTTGTCAGTCAGAAATCGTCCGCTTCTTCTCCAAAAGGCTCCAGGAGAGGGAATCGCATTTGATCGTTGACGATCTCATTGCAGTTCATCAGGTGTAACTTGGCTTCAGCCAATACCAGTATTTCCGTAGGTAGGAGTTCCTTCCGCTCAAGGTAGGCGTCGATCCTGGCATTGAGCAGGGCAATATGACGAAGGTCCGTCTCGTAAGGATCTTCTTCCGATTGGTCGAATGCCTCCGGCGCGCTCACGGCCCGGACCAGTTTCAGATCCCAGTCATCGATCCTTCTCCAACGGGCAATGGTCGCCGGATGAACGCCCACTCGCTCGGCCAGATCTTTGTTGGCGATCCTGCCCCGATCATCCAAGAACAGCTTTTCAGCCAGCTTCCGGTCCTCGTTCTTTTTCATGGGAAGACCTCCAGTTTCCAGCACGCTGTTGATTGACAAACCCTCACAACGCGAAATAAATAGTAATAGCAGATTACGGTGGTCACTATCAAGGACAAAAAGCCGCGGACGGTAACCCCTATCAGTTGCGCGGGGCAGATCGTCTCCTGGCGTGTGTCATTGCGAGGAGAGAAACGAAGAGGCGATCCCCATTATCAGCGCGCAGGAGATTGCTTCGCTCCGCTCGCAATGACATCTGCCGGGAGCCTCCCGAATGACTGAGGGGTTACCGCGGGCGCACACCACGATGCACGAGCAGAGGGACGACAGGAACAAAAACATGGCTGTGGACGAACAATTCCTGAAGAATCTTCCGACTTCCCCGGGTGTCTATATGATGGTCGATGCCCGGGGCAGGGTGCTTTACGTGGGAAAGGCATCGAGCCTCAAGAATCGGGTCCGAAGCTATTTTCTCAAGGGTGGGGATGATAGGCCCCGGATCCCTTTGCTCATGGGAAAGGTGGAGACGGTCCGAACCATACTCACGGAAACCGAAAAAGAGGCCCTGATTCTTGAGAACAATCTCATCAAACAACACAGACCCCGATACAACGTCACCCTGCGTGACGACAAATCATTCTTTTCACTTAGACTTAACGTCTCCCACGAATTTCCCAGACTCACCCTGGTCCGGACTCAGAAGATAAAGCCTGATTCCGAACGATATTTTGGGCCCTACTCTTCTGCCAAAGATGCCCGCGTTACCCTGAAGTTCATACTGAAACTCTTCCCTTTGCGGCAGTGCACGGAACGGAATTTCTCCACACGCAAGCGACCCTGTCTTAATTGTCAGATGAAACGATGCCTGGGCCCGTGCGCCGGAAAGGTGGACCTCCAGGAGTACAACCGCATGGTGGAGGGGGTTGCCATGCTGCTCTCGGGTAGAAGCGAAGACCTGGTCCGGCAAATGAAAAGAGAGATGAAACAGACCGCGGGCGAATTGCGCTTTGAGGAGGCCGCACGGGTCAGAGATCGGCTTGCCGCGGTCGAACGAACGCTGGAAGCCCAGAACGTCTCTTTCTTTCACCTCAAGGACCAGGACGTCATCGGACTGATCACCGGAAACACGGACCTGTTCGTGCTGGAGCTGCTCTCAGTTCGCAAAGGGAACCTGTTGTCCGGGGAGTCGTATTCTTTCCGCAATCCCGCGCTGGAGGATCATGAGGTTCTCGCCTCGTTCATAAAGCAGTACTATGGCGCGGGCGCGTTTGTTCCCGGGGAGGTGTTGATCTCTCACCCCATCGAACAACCCGATCTAATATCGGACTGGCTCTCTGAGGTACGGGGCGCCAAGGTCAGCCTCCGGGTTCCTGTTCGGGGCCGGGGTACACGGCTCATGAAACTCGCGCTGAAAAACGCTCACAACTCAATGATGCGAGAGAAACACAAGGATACGGTGGCCGACGCTCTCGAACGCGTCACTACTGAACTCCGATTACCCGAGCCGCCCACGGTAATCGAGGGCTACGACATCTCCAACACCTCCGGCAGCCATCCTATGGGGGCAAAGGTCTCGTTCAAGAATGCCGCGCCGGACAAGACAGCGTACAGGCAGTTCAAAATGAAGGGCTTCTCGGATCAGGACGATCCTGGAATGATCTACCAAACCATCACTCGACGAGTCTCCCACCGCGACGAAGATCCTCTGCCGGACCTTTTCCTCATAGACGGCGGGAAATCACAGCTCAACGCGGCCATTGCCGCGCTGAGGGATCAACTGGGAGATGAGGCCCCACCGGTGGCAGCGATCGCCAAAGCCCGCAAAGAAAAGGCGCAGGATCGGATATTCCTCCCCAACAGGAAGAACCCTGTTACCTTTCCGCACGGAGATCCGGGCCTCATGCTCCTGATGAGGATCCGCGACGAATCACACCGTGTGGCTCATGCAACACACACAAAGCGCTACGGCAAGGCGGTGATACAATCAGCCCTGGACAAGGTCCCCGGTATCGGTCCAAAGAAGAGAGAGGCCCTGCTGACCGCGTTCGGGAGCCTCAAGAAAACGCTTGCAGCCTCAGACGAGGAAATCGCCGAAATCCGGGGAATCACCTGCAAAGACGTTGAGAGGATCAGAGACTATTTCAAAGTGAAAAAAAGAAAAGAAGAAGGAAAAGAGACAAAGGTAACAGAGGGGAAAATCTTCCCCGAGTAATGCCGATTGATGGGAAGGATCATAGTCAGTAATCTGGAAGACTCGACTAACAATGTTTTGTATCGGTATGAGCGAGCTTGACATGAGCCGACGCCTTCGTCATATTGAGACTGGGATTGAGTAAAGGAGAATCCTGATGGGGTCGTCCGAACCACTGCCGAGCCTTACCTCCGCGATGGAGGACTATCTGGAAACTATCTACCACCTGGAACAGGAGCGTCGCATTGCTCGCGTCCGGGATATCGCCAAGAAGCTCGGGGTGAAGATGTCTTCGGTGAGTTCCGCTCTTAGGAGCCTTGGGGCAAAAGGACTCATTGAGTACGATCCCCATCAGTATATTGCCCTAACCCCCAGGGGGCTCGCAAAGGCAAGGGAAATCGTCCGAAAACATGAGGTCCTGAAACGCTTTCTGACCCGGGTCCTGCAACTCAAGGATTCCGTGGCCGAGGACAACGCGTGTCGAATGGAACACCACCTTGACCCGGAAGTAATAGAGAAGCTGATCGGCTTCATGGAATTCATGGAGATGTGCCCCGTGGACCAGACCAGATGGACGGAGGTGGTGTCGGAAAGCTGCGACGACTGCGTGTCCTGTCTGGACACGGCCCGCAAGAGGGCCAGGGCAAGAGACAAGGCCCAAAAAACCGCTCTGGCCAAGGGGCTTACACTGGCTGGAGCAGACATGGGATCGCAGGTAATTGTCGAAAATGTAAAGGGAACCGCGGACTTCAGAAAGCGGCTTGCCAAAGAGGGTCTTGAAAACGCAGCGATTGTGGAGATCGAAAAACAAGACCACGACTCGGGAACCATCCATGCCAACATCAAGGGATATCATATCTCCCTGTCAGTGACCGACGCCTCAAAGATCCTCGTGAAGCCTGTGTGATCCCGTAGGGTTGTCTTAAGACTGCCATGCTCCAGACATTAATCACGCTTGTGGTTGTTTCGGCCGCGGTAGGGTATCTGAGCCACCGTTTCTGGAAAACCTTCACATCAGCCAAGTCCGGAGAGATCACTTGCCCGGATAATTGCTCGACCTGTGACGACTGTCCTCTGGCAACGTCAAATTGCGAGTTGGCAAAAGATAAGCGCAATGGTGGTCATAGGTGACGCGCACGCGCGTTCAAATGTGTGACGACGAGTCCCGCGGGACTGGGCAAGCCGGCATAGGCGCTATGCTTACTACGACTGCAGTTCCTCGTACGTCATTCCGGCGAAAGCCGGAATCCAGATGATGAGGGGGAAAGGATGAGTTTCGTGGTTCTCGAAATCAATTTCGCATTCCTCGGAAACTTCTTCCTGTGGGCCAGGATTTGTACTGGGCGATTGTTTGACTGGACCCCGGCTTTCGCCGGGGTGACGATCCGGACGGCCGCACATCGCTGATCCCATTATCGGCGGATTCCTTCGGCGCATTTGAGCTAAGTTAACACCTATAGGGTCCGAGGGAGGCGTTCCTGCAAAAGCGCCTCCCCCGGTGAACCTCCATTCCCATTGGCAGGCTTGAGCGTTCCATGTAGGATCCGTACTAATGTTTCTTCATCTTCGGTGGGGCCAGGGGGAGGATTTTCTCGATTATTGTGTCAAATACCTTTGTCGTGGGGGAGGTCGGATATTCCAGGACGAACGGTTTGCCGTCGTCGGATGCGGTCACGAGTCGAGGGTCAATGGGGATCTTGCCCAGGAAACGGAATCCGGTTTCCCGCGCGAGTCTTTCTCCACCCCCACTCTTGAAGATCTCGTGGGTGGCCCCGCAATCGGGGCAAACGAATCCGCTCATGTTTTCTACAATCCCGAATACGGGCATCCCGAGGTTCTTGCAGAATCGGATCGACTTTTTCACGTCTTTGACTGCAACCTCCTGTGGTGTGGTGACTATCAGGGCCTGGGACCGCGGAGGGGCCATCTGGCATATGGAGAGCGGTTCGTCTCCGGTTCCCGGGGGAGCGTCCACAATGAGGAAGTCCAGGTTTCCCCAGTCGGCCTCTGAGAGGAATTGCCGGATGATGCCGTGTTTCATTGGGCCGCGCCAGATAACGGCCTCGTGCTTCTGATCCTTGAGCAGGAATTCAACGGACAAGACCTTCAGGTTGTCATTGTACCTCACGGGCGCCATCATGCCTTTCTCGGAAAGGCCGGTCACTGATGCGCGTTCCAGTTTCAGCAGCGTCGGGACACTTGGGCCGTGAATATCAATGTCCAACAGTCCCACTTGCAGATCGGACGCGGCAAGGGCCGCGGCCACATTGACGGCGACCGTGCTCTTACCGACCCCCCCTTTACCGGACAGCACCAGTATGGTGTTCTCTATCCTGAAAAGTGTGTCTGCAAGGGCCAGATCTTCGCGGAGTTCCTGAATCTCTTCTTTGCTGAGCGGAGGTTTTGTCTTTTTTTCTGTCATTTTCTTGGTTCTCGACAGTTGAAAGCTTCACTCTATGCCGATTGTCTTGAGAAGCTTTCTGGTTTTGATCCGATGCACGTCCATCCCCACTTCAGTGGGACTCATGCCCATGTAAAGGCCCAGGAGTTGGGTGAGGTAGAATGTGGGAATATGGTCTTTTTCTTTGTACTTCCGTCCCAGTATGATCTGCCCCATGTCGAACTGCTCGAAGCACGACGGGCATACCACGGACAGCGCCTGGACATTGCTCGCACGAATGTGGAACAGTTTCTCACGTGTGAGCGCGTACCCCGCATCCTGGTCCATGTTCGCGCCCAGAGGCATACCGCAGCACAGATATTTGCGCCCGAATTGAATGGGTTCCGCGCCGATGAATGAGAGCAGTTCATCCATGTGCATGGGCAGGGGGTATTCGTCCTCGTCGAGTACCTGGGGTTTCATTACCGCGCTCGGACGAAAATAGTGACAGCCGTAGTGCGCGCCCATTCTCAACGGAATGTCTCTGGCCTTCAGCGCCTTGATCTTGTCCTGAACAGAGTCCTGACACAGCACGTCCAGGATATGGGTCACTTCTATGGTCCCCTCGAACCGGTGGTTGACGCTTTTCAGAACGCGGTTGACTCTGCGCCTTTTGCTGTCATTCTCTTTGAGAATATGATTGGCTTCCTTGAGAGTGTTGACGCAACCGGAGCACAGGGTCAACAGATCCAAACCGGCCTCTTCCGCGACGCAGAGGTTGCGTGCCGCCAGGGCAAGCCATGAGCCGTAGTGCACCTGCTTCATGCTGGTGGAAGGGGGACAGCACGAGAAGGACAAATCTACAAGTTCTATTTCCAGCTTCTCACATACCAGGCGGGTCGCGGCTTCAAAACCCGGATATTTTATTGGGATTGAGCATCCCAGATACAGGGCATATTTCATGATCACCTTTTTCGGGGCGCCGCGCCGGCTGAACCGGCCCGGACTAGAATTCAATAACTTCGTCCAACCCGGTTTCCTTCAGGATGGCCCGCACCTCCTCGGCCGCCGCGGGTGGCAGCGGTTCCAATCCGTGATGGGCCCGCATTTCATCGAGTTGATGGACGATCATTGTGCGGCCGGTCACGGCCAGCAATCGTATGGCCGCGGCAAGCCTGTCGGGGATGTTCCCCCTACGGGCAGCGAGGTTGCGCAAATCAGTCAGAAGATCTGAGATTGGAAGCATCTGGGGACAGCGTTCTTCGCACACGTTGCAAGTGCAGCATAGCCAAATGTGCTTGTCCCTTGTCAATTTGTCCCGACCCTGATCGAGCCATCTAAGGATCGTCTCTCTGGGCCCGTACGCGTCCGGCCTCACTTCCAGGGCGGGGCAGGAGCCGGTGCAACGAGCGCACTGATAGCATTCATAGATATCCTTTCGGGACAAACCGGTCCTGACCACCATATCCGTCATGTCAAGCTGCCCTTCTTCTTAGCGATTTTCTCCAGTCTCTCAATAGTTTGACTGATCTCAGCAGGAGTTATCTTCGTCAATCCGGCCGCCATGTCATGGATCACCTGGGCAAACTGGGCCCCTTCGGCTGCTGAAATCCAAGCGAGCCTGAGTCTATCCTTGTTGATGCCGTTTCTCTCCATACGTTTCCAAAAACGCTCCAGTCGCTTGACCGTCTGTTGATTGGCGTGATTGTAATGGCAGTCCGCGAGATGACACCCGGAAACCAGCACCGCGCCCACGCCTTTGAGGAAGGCCCTTTCAATCCACTTGGGAGAAACCCGACCGGAACACATTGTCCGTATGATGCGGACATTGTGCGGGTACTGCATGCGCGACACTCCCGCGAAGTCGGCCCCCGCGTACGAGCACCAGTTGCACGCGAACGCGAGGATTTTGTTATTCGGATCATGCGCCAGCGCCTGATCCAACTGGCTTACTATTTGATCGTTGGTGAAATGCGTCTGGTCAAGGGCCCCGAACTTGCACTCAGGCACACAGGCCCCGCATCCCTGGCACATGGCCTCGATCACACGATAGTAACCTTGCTCTTTGCTCCCCACTATCGCATGATAGGGACAAACCCTGGCGCACAAGCCGCACGCGTTGCATTTGTCCGCGTCAATCTTGGCTGTTATTGCCGGGATTTGGACCTCACCCTTGCTCATCAGGATATTGGCCCTGGAGGCCGCGGCCGAAGCCTGCGTCACCGAATCCTTGATATCCTTGGGACCTTCAGCCGTGCCGGCAAGGAAGACGCCTCCCGTAGTCGTGTCCACAGGACGCAACTTCGGATGAGCCTCCATATAGAATCCATCGATATCGGTGGAGAGGTTCAGCAGTCTCTGTACTCCTCCGGTATTGGTACTCGGCTTTATGCCTACCGAAAGAATCACCATGTCCGCGTGATGACGATACCGGCGTCCCAGGAGGGTGTTCTCTCCGATCAGGGTAAGGTCCTTTGTTTCCAGGTCCTCGACGATCTCTCCGGGAATACCGCGGATGTAACTCACGCCTTCTCGGCGAGACCTGTTGAACAGATCCTCGAAGCCTTTTCCAAAGGCCCGGATGTCGATGTAGAAAACCGTGATCTCGGTGTCAGGCCAGTGTTCCTTGATCAGGAGCGAATCTTTGATGGTGTTCATGCAACACACGTTGCTGCAATAGGGATTGCTGCGCTTGCTCCGGGAACCAATACACTGAATAAACGCTATCTTCTTCGGTCTGAGCCTGTTGGAAGGCCGAATGAGTTCACCTGAAGTAGGACCACCTGCGTTAATCAACCGCTCGAATTCCAACGTCGTGATTACATTTGGAAACCGCGCGTATCCAAACTCCGTTAGGCCCCGCGGGTCAAACACATCCACGCCCGTGGCAACCACGATTGTTCCGACCTCCAAATCGATTGTCTCGTCCCGATCTCCAAAGTGAATACACTTGTGCTCACAGGCTCGATAGCACTTGTCGCAGGCAACTATGCCCTCCTTGTTCAGACAGTTTTCCATGTCTATGCGAAACTTGGATGGGACCGCCTGTGGAAACGGAATATGAATGGCCTTTCTAAAAGACAGACCTGCTTCGAATTCATCCGGGACCAGTTGTGGGCATGGGTCCACGCAGTCACCGCATGAAGTACACTCATCCGACACATATCGGGCCTTCTTCAGTACTTTGACCCTGAAATTCCCCACATGCCCTGAGACATCCTGCACATCGGCAAGAGTGAGCAACTCTATGTTGGGATGACGGCCCACCTCGCTCATCTTGGGGGCCAAAATGCAGATGGAACAGTCCATGGTGGGGAAGGTCTTGTCGATCTGGGCCATGCGGCCGCCGATACTTCCCGATTTCTCAACCAGATATACTTTGTACCCCGCGTCGGCCATGTCCAGCGCAGACTGTATCCCCGCGACGCCGCCACCGATCACCAGTGCTTTCCTCGCTACCGGAACGGTCAACTCGTGCTGTGGGACCAGCCGCGAGACCCGGCTCACGGACATCGCCACGAGATCCTTGGCCTTTTCCGTTGCCGAGTCCTTGTCATGGAGATGTACCCAGGAGCAATGCTCCCGAATATTTGCCATCTCCATCAGATACTGATTTAGCCCTGCGCTTTCACAAGCCGCTCTGAAGGTAGGTTCGTGGAGTCGTGGAGTGCAAGACGCCACCACCACCCGGTTTAGCTGATGCTCCTTTATGTCGGACTTGATCTGCTCTTGACCGGGTTCCGAGCACATATACAGAGAATCCGCGGCTAAGGCCACTCCGGGAAGGTCCTTGGCAAACTCGGCTACCTCCTCACAGCGCACCGTGCCACCGATATTCTTGCCGCAATGACAAACGTAGACTCCGATACGCAGGTCATTGGATTCAAAATCTCGCTCACGCTCTTCCAAATTCTCTTTCAATTGGGAGTGTTTCCTTCCGGTTATCGCGTTCCAGTTCGGTCCGGACCTAATGAGCCGAGTGAGCCTCAGACTCGGCTCAAAATCACCTGACCGTACTCATAGCCCTTGTCAAAAGCTGAAATGTTGAGTTCCTCGGTTCCCGGTGGAATAGACGACAGCACCGATTCCTTCATCGATTCGTACGATACTGCTCCACCCAGCGCCGCGATCGCTCCCAACATCACGATATTGGCCACGATCTTGCGTCCCAAATCCTCGGCGATACGGGTACACGGGACCCTATAGACAGTTGTGCCTTCAGGATCCTTATCCATCTTGACCATGTCTTCGTCCACAATGATCACTCCACCAGGATTCATGGATCCACCGTAAGTGGCCAGTGCTCCCTGGCTCATCAACACGAGCAGCGAAGGCGCGCCGACTTTGGGGTAGTGGATGACCTCATCGGAAATCACCACGTCTGCGGAACAAGATCCTCCCCTCGCCTCGGGCCCGTAACTCTGTGTGAAGACCGCTTCCTTTTTGTCGAACAGGGTCGCGGCCTTGCCCAGGATATGCCCGGCAAGGATGATTCCCTGTCCACCAAAGCCGGCCAGTCTAATCTCCTTTTTCTCGCTCATGCGGCCTTTCCCTCATCCTTGCTCTTGGCCTTATCAATAACGCCCGTGCGGTAATTCTCCATAAAATCGGGCCGTTCCTCATCGACAAAAGTCCCTACGAGAATCTTTCCTTTTAGTCGGATTTCAGCCTCGCTTGGGTCCGCTCCATCGCGGATCTCGGACATCTCCCGGTAGTAACGCATCTCATCCAGGCCCGAGCCGAGCTTGTTGGGTCTTCCGTAACCCGTAGGACATGGAGCAATCACCTCAATAAAGGTAAACCCCTTCTTCTCAAAGGTCCGCGAGATGGAGTGAACGAGTTGTCTCGCGTGCAGGGTGGTCCAGCGGGCCACGTATACCGCTCCTGATGCGTGGGCCAGATGCGGCAAGTTGAACCCCGGCTCCGCGTTTCCGAGACGAGTAGTGCTCGTTATCGCGTCCAGAGGCGTCGTGGGCCCGGCCTGGCCGCCTGTCATGCCGTAGTTGAAGTTGTTTACACAGATTACCCTGAGGTCGATGTTGCGCCTTGCAGCATGTATGAGATGGTTGCCTCCGATGGCGAACAGATCTCCGTCTCCGGAAAAGACCGTCACTTGCAGATCAGGCCTGGCCGCCACCAGACCCGTGGCAAAGGGAATGGCCCGGCCATGGGTCGTGTGGTAAGTGTCCATGTCCAGGTAACCAGCGGCCCTGCCCGTGCAACCAATGCCCGAAGCCATCGCGCATTTGTCCACAGGGATCCGCTTGTCCCTGAGGGCCTCGATGAATGCGGTCAGCACAACTCCCAGGCCGCACCCGGGGCACCATATGTGGGGAATCCTTCCCGGCTTCAAGTACATGTCGTCGGGGTGCAAACCGTGATCTTTCTGCACAAGCCGGTCCTCGGCTTCTTTGTCAAACCGCTCCATCTCTCTTAGATGAATTTTCATGAAATCTCCGAATAGCCGTGCGGAACCGGTCGATTCGAGCATTCCGCATCCACACGATTGAAATCTTTGTCAGATCGACTTGCATGCCTAAAAACAAAGGCGCCGACGAAACATGAAAGTCCTTACCGTTGTTCACTGGTCCGTGGCTTCGCCTCGGACAAGGGTACTCCAAGAGCGCGCTTGCTGCGCAGTGGGCTCGCCGGCTTTCGCAAGGCACGGTCGTGGCCCGGGAACACCGCGATCCACCCGGCGCGTTCAGAGGTGCTCTTCAACCACCTCCACTATTTCCTCGGGTGTGTGAATGGACCCACCCATCAGGGCCATGAGCACAGTTTGGGCCAAGCCGCCCGCTGTGCGTTCAACCTCGTAGCTGATCTGGCCGTAGTTTATCTCCGGCACGACAAAAGCCTTGATTCGCGGCGCCAGTTCCCTTATCAGCTTGGACGGAAAAGGCCACACGGTGAGAAGCCTTATCAAACCGACTTTGCGTCCGCTTTGGATCATATCTTCCACTGCCTGACGGGCCACGCGGCCGGTGCACCCGTAGGCTATGACAACAACCTCTGCGTCATCCAACCCTATGGTCTCGACCCTTATTATGTCGTCCGCGTGCCGACGGATCTTGTCCACCAGATGCCTTACGTTGCGTTCCTGCACAGCGTCCGTGATGACCGGGTATCCTCGCTCATCGTGGGTCAGGCCCGTTACGTGAACATGATAGCCTTCGCCCACCACCGCCATGGGCGCTGGCATGGGACCGACCGTGTCAAACCCCAGGTAGTCGCCCGGCGCCACTTCCGGCTTTGCACGGTTTACCACACGTATCTTCTCGCGCTCCGGGATGACTACCCTTTCGGTCATGTGGCCTACCACTTCGTCGGCCATGAGGAAAACGGGCAACCGGTAAGTCTCGGAAAGGTTGAACGCCTCGATGGTCAGATCGAAACACTCCTGTGGAGAGGACGGGGCCAGCGCGATGCACCCGTAGTCTCCGTGAGAACCCCATCTCGCCTGCATAATGTCCGCCTGGCCCACCAGAGTGGGCAATCCGGTGGATGGCCCCGCGCGCTGTATGTTCACCACCACGCACGGAGTTTCAGTCATCATTCCGAGGCCGATGTTCTCCATCATCAGGGAAAAACCCGGACCCGAGGTGGAAGTCATGGATTTGACCCCTCCCCAGGAAGCCCCGAGAATAGCGGCCATGGAGGCAATTTCGTCCTCCATCTGGATGTAGACTCCGTCCACCTGGGGCAGACGTTGGGACATGCGCTCTGCTACCTCGGTGGCCGGCGTGATGGGATACCCGGCAAAAAAGCGGCAGCCCGCGGCCAGGGCGCCTTCAGCGGACGCAGCATCGCCGTGTATGAAGTGTTCTCCAGTTAGGACGTCCTTGTTCCGCATCAGATCATCCTTTAACAAACCATTACCGTGATCGGCAGGATCCTCGCAGCAGATCCCAACCGCGAAGCGCCCATTGGGCAGCATCAACCGCACAGACGTTCGACCGGGCATCCGGGCGCCGGGCCCGAGAATAGGCAACGGACCCGAAGGTGAGTCTTACCAACATACATGGCGCAAGGCGCCACAACGAACGATGCAAGTTTACCTGAAAATAGATGAGCCGGGATGACCCCGACGCTTCTCCTTGCACCAACTATTTCGGCGACGCATGCGTAGCCCCTACGGCCGGGGAACCACGACTTTGCGGGCATTTTCATACTTCGTTGTGCCTAAGTTTCTAGGCATGTATGTGGTATCACAGGCAATCAGCTCGTAGATCGCTTCTTGTGCCCCGGGGAATGGGCGCTGTTGATCTCCCTGATGTCCTCTTCGGTCATTTCTCGCGATTCTTCAGCCTCGCTGAAAATTGCGAATTCAGGACATATCAGGCTGCACAACCCGCAATTGACACAATCCTCCGCTTGGAACAGCACCTCGGGAGGGTGATAACCCTTGGCATTGAAACGAGTGCTCGTATCCAGGCAATCCCTGGGACAGAACTCGACGCAGAAACCGCAGCCTTTGCACCGATCTTCTATGATGCGAACGCTCCCCTTGGGCACGGCACGTTCTTTGGAATCCAGGGGCAATCGCCAAAACTTCATCCGCTTATTCTCCAACTCCCGTACTGCAAGAGATTGATACTACATTCTTTTTGTCAAAGTGTCAATTGGCCTGCGTCCAAAGCTCAATTTGCGAACGCGGAGTGAGGATGAGTCTTGGAAACATGGGTCAGCCGTAGCGTTGCGGCCGCCGGTCTTGGGGCCACCTCAAGACACGGAACAATAAGAAAAGCACGCAACCATGGGGGGTGGAGGGTACCAGAGAAGGTGCTGAGCGGCTGAGGAGCATGCAAAGTCCGAACTTATGCTCTGCCGCCACGAGAAAGTCCTTTGGGTTCCACACAAGCAAACAGCCCTTTGCAATCGGACACGTTGCATGGATTTCGCCTGTTGCCGCGGCGCGACTCGAACGTACTGACGTTCGCGCCTCCGTTCGCGAAGCTATGCAATTCCGAGCACCCAGCCGATTGTAATACACAGTGCATACTGGATAGCATGTGCGGACCAGAAAACCCTGGCTTTTGAAATCCAATTAGCGAGAGACATGATGTGGAACACCGGACAGCATCACCCATGCCCTTTTCCAAATTGAAGACACCGAAACGGCTGAAGTCTGCCAGAGGCAAGGAAGAGGGGAGTGTCCAGAATCCAGAACACCAGTTCATCGTTTCAGAAGTTCCATTGAAAGTGTCGGATTCGGACATATCAGGGTGCCACTGCTGGCTTGCCCAGCAGTGCATGGGCGGGCAATAGGTCCAGACTCTGCCAAGGTGTTTCTGAAACCGTCTACTAGTTAGTCTTCTATTCGGGGCATCCCTGATGCGGTCTCCAGCAGCACAACGGATACTCCACCTTGGTCATCCGAGAAGCCATCACCGTACTCCCGTTCCTGAGGGGGTTCAGCCTCACCGTCGGACGAGTAAAGCAACGCTGCCTCCTCACGGCCCAGTACTTTGCTGGCTACTGATGGGCGGAAGCGTCCGGAAGACGTAGAGGCAAAACACAAACCGTCGTTTTTCTGGAGAATGTCTGATCTGCGTGGGGCATCTCCATACTCACTTTTCTTCCGATTAAACGCCTTTGTGAGCGCTACACGCAGGAGGTCCCACACTATTTGCGACCAGCCGTCTTCGATTGCTTGATGCGGGAACAAATCACAGAAAGCACGGCCCGAGCGCATAAGAAGAAAGTCTGCCAGTTCCGATCCGAGGTCATTGTGGTGATGCAGAAATGTGTCAGGCATAGATACGCCTATTGGATAAGTACCCGGGATGCCAAGGAGGCCGCTGACGGGATCATGCGGACGTCGATTGTCGATGAGCATGTATTGGGCCCCGGTGTGGGGTGTTTTGGGCACCACGGCCCGTTTCAGGCCGTTTAGTGCTTTTCCTGATCTCCTATACTCGAAGTCGGGCCATGACTGATACAGTCTGAGTTGATCATCCTTGGGGCCCACTCCCGTGAAAGGGTTTTCCTGCGCGACTTTAGCCTGCAGCAGGATCGCATTTTGGAATCCCGTGCCCGATTGATCCGAATGAAAGTGAGCGAACAGCAGGTCACCTAGTTCGCAGGCTGTCTTCTGCATGCCTTGAAAATGGACTTGCGGGGTCTGATGGCAGTATACGGACAACATGGAGACGTGTACTCGGTGCCTGCCCAACAAATGGCGCCATGCCTTCGCAATAATGGGCGTTGCTTCCCGAACCAGGCCTGCAACGAAGTCAGGCTCTTCCGGTCTGGTCCCCCGCCCAGCGCAACGCATCCAGACCTCCCTCGTTCCAATGACGATTCCGAGCGATGCAGATTCACGGATACCTTGGCTTTCCTTCCAAACGGCCTCGAAAAAGCTCATCTATTTCACCTTTCCTTCATTAAGCTCAGGGCTAGTATCCGCCTCTGCGATGGTGTTCACCGCTCCAGCCGAATAGCAGACCGGGTTACGCCCAGCTCACTCTTCCTCTTCGGCCCAGTCTTTTTCCGCCGCGGACTGTGCCCTCAAATTCCGCAGGAGCACACCCGAACTCCCGCACACGAGCATCCGCCCGGCCGCCACGGTGATCACAACATTTTCCCGGCACTCCGGAAACGATTCGGGCGGTCGCTCTTTTGGGGTGACCGGGTCACGCGCTGACGGGGCGGTACCATCGGCGCCATTCAGCCGAAGATGCCACGGCAACTCCTAGCACGGCTTCACTCCTCTCCAGAGTCGGAATCAACGAATCAGTGTGCGGCATGTCGATCCATTCAGACTGGAACGCGCAAAGCCGACGCACAGCCATCATTGACGCGCACCAGTGTACCGCACCGCTTCTGTCCACCATTCTTATGGATAGGCGCCAACTGCCGGAATTCCCTCACAGGCGTGAGGCACATATCCGCGATTCTCTTGCCTCCCGCTTGTTTGGCGACATGGCATGAGAAGGGAAGCTATTGCTGCGGGGCACCTCCGAACCGCGCTCGTTTCCGTCGGCCCTGCGGTAAAATGGGTACGGTGCGGCCACGCGGCCCTCAATGTCCCACATCATGTGACACCCTACACCCAGTGGGAGAACTGGACGAGTCTGACAAATGTAGTTTTCTGCCAGAATCGGCTCTCCTGCCATAGTTGCCCCCTGTACAGTAGTTTGGAACCCTCATGCCGAATCCTCATGATTTCGCCTTTGCGTATTCAAGGGTGGCCTTTTCAACCAGATTGTCGAGTTTCCAGTCTTTGCTTATCCGTAGCGTGCGCCAAAAGGCTTTCCTCTCATCTTTTGGTAGCCCACGGCTCGCGAAAATGATCGCCCTTCTTTCCCACGGTGTAGAGTCATCGATAAATGTCTTGAGATCTAGAAGCGCGGAACGATCGCCCATCTCGCCGATCGCCAGAATTGCCTGTCGTCGCACCAGGGGATGGCGCTCGTCCCTCGCAATCTTCCTCAATTCCGGTAAGTGGTTCCATCTCGAATCGACTGTGAATGGCATGAGGAGCCACAGTTTATAGTGATTAGGCACAAATGGCGCCCCAAGAACATGTTCAAGAATTCCAGTTGAGATACGTCTTCTCGTGGCGAGGTCTTCACTGGCGAACATAGAGACAAAGCGGGCGACTGCTTCTGAGGCAGGGCCCAGCCTGTCGAGGTTTGAGAGGACAATGTCTGCCAATTCCGGCCTTCGGAGGCCGGCCAGGACATTCAGCACAAACTTCACCATAGGCAGATCAATCGTGTCCGGTTTTAGCGCCTCCCCCAGCATGGCACTTAAGTCTATCGCGTCCACAAGCTCCTTTTGAGCCTCACTGAGGGAATCATAGTCTACTTCAGCATAGGGATTGCCGGCGAAAACCTTTTCTATTATCTCATGGCGAGAACGGGCTGATTTTTCCGAAGGATCAGTCAATTCTTCGACAAGCCTTTCAATACGGTCTACTCTTGTTTTGGCCGCGTTGAGGCTCAACCCCTGGGTTATTTGAAGCCGCTCCCCAAGCTCATACAAAGCCCTCCGACAATCCGAGTAATCCTGCCCAAAAAAGACGTAGTCGTCCACATACCGGATGAAATCAAATCCGCGACTCTTGAGAAACTCGTCTACCTCCAAAAGAAGCGCCTCCGCAAGAATCCCACAGATTCGCGGGCCTACTGGAATGCCATAAGATGTCCCATCCGACCATCGCTCCAGGAATCGCATCATCGCGGTAGTCTCGGCATGCATCTCGGTGATGGCCTCCAGGCCATTCTCCAGTCTGTGCAAGTATACTCTAGGAAAAAAATCGACGATGTCGGCTTTGGCAATGAATTGGTAACTGCCTCGTCGTTGTAGGATCTGTTGGACCCATTCGTCCCAATTCGAAGAAAACCCGGGTCGCCCGCCGCTATTGATTTGAAAGCGCCAGGAATGCACGACGCCGGGGCCCAGCCTCGCGCGCCGCCTCTCGACAACGGGAGCGATTCGAAATCCCAAAGCTGTCATGAGGATTAGATCAACTGGGTCGACGGACGTCACGGGACGGACAGTGAACTTCTGCTTAGGGGCAATAAGCACCATGGACGGGTTTGGTTCATATGAGAGTAAGTTCACTTTGAGCAAAACGGGCCGAATCTTGTCCCAAGCGTTCCTCACCGCGCTCAGTTCAAATAGATCTGGCAGATACATGAACTGACCTTCCGTCTCTAAATACGAGAGGGCATGATCAAGCTCGTCTGCGCTGAGCTTCAATTCTGTAGTCATTTTCCTGTCCAGCTGCAAGTCAGTGTTGAGGCCATTTGGTCAGTCTTGATCTACGCTTACACTCAGGTACGTCGTGCAGTCAAAAGAAAACCGTCATTCTGTCCGATTTTACGAACTTTTTGTGTGAAATGTCAAGGATTCCCTCAGCGGGATATAAAACTCGTTCAAGTTCTGGAGCCCCCCCGGTAGACGTTTCTGGATCGAGCCTCCGCAACATTTTGACGATATGGGGTTGTTCGTGCCGCCTTTTTCCGGAACGGACGTTCCTGCAAAAAACGGATGCACTGCACAATTTGACACGTGCCTGCGCTGAACAACCATCCAAGAGGTCCCGCGTTCTGGGCACGATACACGTCTACAGCCATGAACCGCCAGGATGGCGAGTGTTCTTATGTTCGACCGTGCCTTGATTTTGCGGCATAAGGGTTCCTACAAGAATGGATGGGCTGGGAAATCCTCCGAGTTCCGTCTTGGATTCCACTATCCGAGAGGGCGTATCATGCTACGCCCCTACGGCCGGGATCCGGCGCCTTTCCGGCATTTTCATGGTTCGTTGTGCCCTTTATCGGGCATGTAGGTTCCTACAAAAAATCTCGTGAAAAAGCCACCCCTTTGCGGGTCAACGTATGGGGTGGTTTGGAGGGGAGATGAGTCTCCCCTCCAAGTCCATGCGCAGTGTGCGCTCTTCGTGTACCCTGTCCGAGGCGAAGCCCCGGACCAATGAACAACGGAAAGGACTTTCATACTTCGTTGTGCCTATGTTTCTAGGCATGTAAATTGGTATGTATTGTGGCCGGGTGTCGGTCCGGTCGGAGCACGATCAACCGTAGTGCGCTTCATCGTGGCCGACCTCCGGTGAGACCCCTTGCCCCCGGGCGAGGTCGCACAGATCCGCGAGTGATATTGAGTCGTAATAGTCGTGCAACAGCCTTTGGGTTTCCGTCCACACATGTCTGCTGACGCACCGATCGGAATATTGGCAGTCTTTGGGTTGGGACCCGTTCTCCGACAGACACTTCACGGGGACGGGAACCAGGGGGCCATCAGCCGCGCTGACAATGTCTCGCATGGTTATTTCGGAAGGCTCCCGGGCGAGCATGTAACCCCCACGCGGACCACGCCGGCTATTCAATAGGCCGGCTTTCCGTAGTTTGTGGAAGATCTTTTCAAGGTATTTCATGGATATTCCCTGGCGCGCGGAAATGTCCTTGATCCGGGTCGGTCCCCCGCCTCCGAAGTAGGCAACGTCAAACAGGGCCCGCACCCCGTATCTGCTCATAGTTGTCACATGCATATTCGTGTCTCAGCCCCTGGCAACCTCACACCAGCTTACATCGCAAGACAATTCTGTCGCCTCAAAGGCAACTGCCGTGAGCCTCGCGGCCCTTTCCGACTGTTATTCCCGCTAAAACGGGAACGGGCATCCGGATGGGAGGGTGATGACCGAGAAACACCTGGATTCCCGCGCCTGCCCCGGATCCCGGATCGTAGTGCGGGAGACAGGCCCCGATCCGGGGTTCACTGGAATGACGCTATCCATAGTGCTCGCTCCGTTTTGGAGTACCGCGGGTTGCGATACTCATTTCCCGGCAGCCTCGAGGCCCGGTGCTGAACGGTCGGAATTATCATTCCTCCTTGTCGTCGGAGTCGCCACTCTCTTCGGAACCGTTCGCCATCTGATGCCATGTGTTCGGACTCCCTGACTGTCTGGAAAGCCGGTGATATTGCCAGGCCAGGTGAGAATAGAGAATCGTGTCCTCCACCCAATCGCGGAGATCGGTCATGATTCCGTACTCGCCCTGGGCTTCCAGCTTGTCCGCTTCCTCCTTCACTGCGGCATCAATCCTTGTGAGGTTCTCGAAGATCTTGCCGAAGCATTTGTGTACATGGAGTTCAAACTCTTCTTTACTCGAGAACTTCACCGTTCATTTTCCTTTCAGCGTTCGGGAGCCGACCAGTTGAATGCGAGGTCGTCTCCCGCGCCCGGCGGACACGGGCTTTACCGCAACCCAGAAGCCGCCTATCGGTCGGAATAGGTCAAGCGGAGATGAGTTCCCACTTGTCCTTGGGAATGTTCAACTCATCCAGTCTTCCTTGAGCTTTCTCATTGACAAAATACTGGTCCGCGGAATCAGGCCCTACCAGTACGACGGCGCCGTGGAACTTGGAAGCGAATTTCTCGATTGTCGTGGTTCCGCCGAAATCAGCCCCTTTGCCCTGGTATCCGATCACGAGCACCTCAAAGTCGCCTCTTTTTAAACACTTCTTCAGTTCCCATTCGCTGTTTCCTTCACAGAGACGGAAACCGACGTCCGTATAGTCTCCCAGGCGCTCATCATATTCGAACCGAAGGTCTTTGTCCTTCTCCGCGATGAGCTCGGGAGTAACTTGCGCGGTCTCCTTTTTGTCGGCATCCACGAAAACCACGTCGCGACGTATTGTGTACGGGGATTCCAGGAACTGGAAGACATTGAGTTTTGTTGAGTGCTTTCTCGCCAGCCAAAGCGAGTAGTCAAACGCCCAGTCGCCTTGTTCCGAAAATGTTGCGCACAATCCTATACCTTGCATTGTTGCCTCCTGCCTCAAAGGATATTCTATGGACTTGTAGCTTCTTGACTATTGTTGATGGGTTTCTCCGAGGACCGCGGATCGCTCAAACGAAAGAAAGGGATCTCAATCAAGAAGCTCGTTCCGCGTCCCAACTCGGACTCAACCTTGAGAGTCCCTTTGTGTTCCTTTACCACCTTCATCGTGAGGATCAACCCCAGCCCTGTTCCTCTTGATCCCTTGGTGGAATAGAATTTGCTGAAAAGCCTTTCTTTCACCTCTTGCGGCATTCCAATGCCGTCATCGGTCACTTTCAGGAAGAGGGTTCGTTTTTTCACCTCACCGCTCACGGTAACACGAGTGCCTCCGTCTCTTTTACTCCGGCAAGCTTCCAGAGCGTTAGCGACAAGGTTCGACAAAGCGCTGTGCATTGCGGCCGCGTCCAGCAGGCCATGATCCATTTGTATGTCGAAATCCCGCACCAGATCAACGCCTTCGGCCCGGGCCTTTTCCTCGAACAGGTCGCACAGGTCTGACAACAGCGCTCCCGGGTCGCAGTCCTGGTATTCGGGTTCTCGCTCTTTGGAAGCGTACAGGATTCCTTTTACAAGATCCGAAACCTTGTCGATGTTTCTTTTCACCATGGACCAGCCGACCGTCAACCTGTCCTGCCTGCCTTGTTTAAGGCCTGAGTCCACGACATATACTCCTCCCTGCAATCCGGACAGGATGTTCTTGATGGAGTGGGACATGCCGGCTATGGTTTCTCCCAAAACGACCAGCTCGCTCTGGAGCCGCTTGACCTCCGTGATGTTGGTGCTCATCTCCATCACGGCAGTGATTTCCCCATTCTCGTCAGTCACCGGTGCTGTATAGACTATTACGCGGGTCTCATCGCTGTTTGTACGCCAGGTCTCCTCCGAGCCGTGACTTCGGCCGTCGACAAAGGTCTTTTCGACCGGACAGTTGCTGCACTTGGAGTCCCTATTCTTGTAGACCTTGAAGCACTTCCGGCCCTTGTTTTCGCCGAAATCTCGCACAAAGAGCTTGTTCGCCTGCACTATGGTGAAATCCTTGTCGACCACGGTGAGATAGCAGGGCACGTCCTGAAACAGTTGCCTATACTCGTTCTTCCGTTTCCGCATATCCATTTGGAGCCGCTTGAGTTGCGTCACATCGAGCGACATCTCGAGCACTTCCAATACGTTTCCCTTGTCGTCGACAATCGGGGCGGTTTTGACGATTACGAAGGCTTCGCCGCCGTTCACCTTCCACTTTTCCTCAGACTCATGCGAGATTCCGTCGTCAAACGTCCGTTTTACGGGGCAAGCTTCGCATCGCTCGTCAAGACCTTTGTATCCCTCATAGCAATGCTTGCCCACCTGGTCTCCGAACTGATCGAGAAAAGCATCGTTCGCCCTGACTATTCGGTAATCGTGACTGACCACTGTGAGATAACACGGGACCAACTCGAACAGCGACTTGTATGTCCTACGCCCCTCGGCCAGTTTCGCGGTCCGCTCGCTGACTTTGCGGCTCATCCTATCGAAGGACCGGGACAGTCGAGCGATCTCATCGGAACCTGTCAGCGGGGCCGAGGGTTCATATTCTCCTCGCTCAATCCTGCCTGCATACCTCCGAAGCCGTCTCAGATTGGGGTTGACCAGGAAGACTACGGCCAATCCGATGACTGTTGAGACAACAAGGAATAATATCAGAGCGAAAATAACGGTGGTACGCGCGCTTGCATAGATCTCTTGCTTCAACTCACCCAGGGGCATCCGGATCGACAAGGCGCCGAGAACCTTTTGATCGGGTGGATGCGCGTGACAAGACGCGGCCGAACAGCTCCGTTCATTGACAATAGGATTAACCACATAAATGGAATTCCCGTCGTCGACCAACCTATGCCGGATCGAAATATCGGTCGCCAGATTCCGAAACAGGCGATCGGTTCCGATCATTGGCTTCCCCAGGGCCTGCCGATCGAGGCTGGTGAATCTCAGTATGCCGTTTCGATCCACAATGTTGATCGCTTCCATTGCCGGGTTCCGACCTATCGCTTTGATGATCTCCCTGATGACGGCCCTGTCTTTGGTCATCATTCCGTTCCAGATCGCGGCCTTGACCACTTCAGAGTCATTCAGCGATGCCGTGACCATCTTCTTGATCAGGTTGTGCTCCTGCACCCTTATGCTCTGATACGCGAACGCGAGCAGGGCCAGAAACATGACCAATCCAGCATAGAAACTGAGCTTGAAGCTCAGACTTCGGATGAACCTCTTTGCGAGCTGGACTGGAGTGTGCTCCATAATTCAGGTTTCCGGAAAAAGGGGCCGGATCGGAAACTTCCGGCCCGTTCAAGACTGTGTGGAGACTGTCTTACCCAATCAAATCCTTGACCGCGGCCAGGAAGGCTTCAGTGTCCAAGGGTTTTTCAAGGTAAGCCTCCGGTCCCCTGATTGAACGCTCCTGAATCCACTTCTTGAAATCCATCTGGGGAATGTCTCCATCAGCCAGCCCGGTAACCATTACTACGGGCGTGTCGCCGATATCCTTATCTCTCCGCAGCATACGAAACATTTTGATGCCGGTTCTGTTGGGCATCAAAAGGTCGAGACTCACCAGATCCGGCCTCTCGGCCACTGCTTTTTCGAGTCCCTCCTCACCGTCCGCTGCGACAATGACCTCGTAACCGTTGTCCTCCAAGAGGGTCGTGAGAAAAGTGACCATGTCCGGCTCATCGTCCACGACCAAAACCCTTTTTCCCATGTCAGTTCTCCTTTTCGGGAAGTTTGACCCGACACACTCGGTGCGGGTTCAAATTTGAGCAAAAGATACCCCTGTGCAAACGAGCCCTGGTAAGCCGGAGCGTGCGATGGGATCGCCGGAACCCCGACCCACAGGCCCTAACACTGAAGCTCGTTTCGTCCGCGATGTGTATTCGCCCCATCACACGGGATTTGAGCATCAATCGTTACCCTTGTGATACGTGGGGCGCCCTTCTCCCCGCATAGGCTACAACACAATCGCCTCGGAAACCATCTCGGCCAGGTTCATAACCTTGGCGTCGATTTTGTAGTGCTCACAGATTTCCTTCAGCTGGTCCGTGCAATTGTGACAAGACTGCAAAACGACATTGGCGCCGGTTGCGCGGATCTCGTCACCCTTTATCTTGCCTGCCGCGATTCTGCGTTTGGCGAACTCCGGCATGGCAAGCGCTCCCCCGCCCCCTCCACAACAGAAACTGTCTTCACGGTTGTGTTCCATGTCAACAAAATTGTTGACCGTGGCGTTGATCACTGTTCTCGGCTCTTCGGTCACGCCGCCGGAGCGGGCGATGTTGCACGAGTCGTGATATGTGAAAACCTTGTCGTCCCAGACCGACTTGTTGAGCTTGATCCCGCCGTCCTCGATCACCTTTGCCATCAGTTCCATGACGCTCGTAATCTTGTACGGGACCCCCCCAAGCCAGTTCGGCATCTCCCACCGGAGCCCGCGGTACCCGTGTCCGCACTCACCGGCAAGGAGGTATTCGATTTCCAGCCGTTCCATTTCCTCGAAAAGCCACTGAGCAAACAGTTTGGCGTCAGGATCTATGCCGTTAAACATGGCGTAGTTTGTCAGATCCCAATAACGCGAAGAGATCGTGAAACTTATCCCCGCGGCATTGAGAAACTTCGCTGTGGCCTGAATGGTCAGAGGATAGTATTTCGGTTCACGAGGGTTGAGAGTGAGCAAAAACTTGGCGCCTTTTTTGTCCACCGGAATGGTGAACTTCTCGCACCCGTCCTCGTCCTGTAGTTCCTCTTCGATCCATTCAATGGTCTCGACAAACTCGTCCTGCTCGACGGCCATGTTGTTACCATAGTTGTAATGAGCGTCCACGGTTTCCTGCAGATTGGCCGGCACACGGCCTACCTGGCACATAATTCCGCGGACCGCCCGAATAAGCATTCCGTAATCCACGCCCATAGGGCAGTTGAACGTGCACCGTCGGCACATGGTGCAGCCGCCCCAACAAAGGTCGTACATCTCATCGGCAAGCTCCTTGGTCAGCGGCTTGGCTCCGACGAACCAGGGAAAGACCTTTGCCATCCAGTCATACCGACTCTTGTACCATTTCCGGAACCTGTCTGCCTTGTACGCGGGGACCAGTCTCTTATCATCGGGAATGGACACACTGTAATGGCACGCGTCGCTGCACATCCCGCAATGAATGCACGAAGCCAGTGACGTGGCAACGATGCGGTTGAGCTTCGGCGGGAGCAGCTTCTCCATCTCCGCCAACATCTCCGGGGTAAATTCCGTCTTTAGATCCCACTCTCTATGTTCCGGCGCTCCCAGTTTCTCCGGGGCCGCGGCCTCTTCGGTTGCGTTAGCTTTCTCTTGGCTGGTGGTCATCGACTTCCTCCGCTAATATTTTTTTTGCTTTCGATTTTTCATGGATTCCACGTGGCGTTCTGTTTGGACTGGTTCAAGACGCCGCGGCCTCCAAATACCTGGCCGTACATCACTCGCCCAAAGGGATAAAGAACATAATGGGAGATCTTGCTGAACGGGACGTAGAAGATGAAAAATGTGACCAACGCGAAGAACGCCCACATCCAGGGGGTGTCGACCTTTCCCTGGGCCAGGTAGAAAAATGCGCCTGTTCCTACCGCGAAGAACGTCGTGAGCAGAGCGACCGCAAAGAAGTCGTCCACTGTGCTGATAATACGGATTTCCGGGGTCACGATTCGACGGACGATGCGTCTCAGCCCCACCAGAACCGCCAGTGCCTGGAACACTACTGTCACCGTGCAGACCAGAGGTGTCATGATCCAGGGAGCAAACGGAATGGTGAAAGTCGACGTGATGGTGAGTATCACGGCAATGTGAAAGACCACGAATTCTGCATAGAAATAGAGCCTCTTGCGTGTGCTCTCCATGGTCCAGGGCATGAGCACGTTTGCCAATGAGTAGATCGCACCGGCAAAGCGATCTCCCTTCAGTTCAGCCTTTTCAGGCGGTCCGGGCTTCTTCATCAACTGGTAGATCTTGATCGCGTACAATGTCGCCATCCAGACCAGCGCGACATGCGAAGCCGTCATCAAAGCGTGCAGGCCGGCGCTCACGTTGTTTTCCATTATCTCTGTTCCCCTTTCACTTATTGTCTGTCCCACGAGGGTGCTTGATTCCGATCAATCACTTTTTCATACGATTCCGCAACCGCAACGGGGGCGCTCGAACTCCCCGGTAGTGCGGTTCAAGGTGCCCTGTCACCACTCTTTCGGATCGCTCTCAGATTCAGGGGGGCATTCTAGCCAAACTCGACCACTCCAGTCAAGTTCTTTTTCCTACCCAGCTTATCGAGTTCAAGAGAGAGCCTGCCGACTCCCGGGTGAGGCAATTACCCCGTTTGACATCATCAACGCTTTCAGGGCCTTGTCATACCATTTCGCGAATATTATTGTAATCGGGTCTGCTGCGAGAGAGGTTTGCGTCAACAAGCGTAACCGTTCACCGGGCTTGAAGCGGTTCTGCGCCCGGTGAGAATGGAGGGGGAGATTCATCTCCCCCTCCAAACCTCCCCCATTATGTAATTCCGGGAGTCTTTACGGTTTCGGGGTGAACGGTTACGGTTGGATCATGTCGATGGATTGCGACACACTGGGCTTGTCCAATTTGAACTTGGCCTTGCTGAAGGACGGCGCTCCGACGATTCCCGAAGCATTGTTTGAAAATGCGTAAGCTTCCTTTGGACGGCCGATTGTGTCATAGTCCATTTTTTTGTTGGCATTGGCGTCATGAAGAACTACGAACGCGTATTCGCCGTAAGGAATTCCCTTGAACGTGACGTAGGCCATCCCGTTCTTGATTCCCGTCCGCAGGATCTTGACCGCCTGACCCGACTTCTTGGGAAAGGCCTTAGCGGAATCGTACAGCACCACGGAAACGCGACCAAGACCACTGGGAAAACCATCCATCTTTACTGAAATGTTCCCGGTCTCTGCGGCCCAAGCGAACGAGTACATGACTGCGATGAGAATTGCGGGAAGAACCAATCTTTTCATGCCGACCTCCATCTTGTCGTTGTTACTGTCCCTTTTGAGACGATGTTAAGTTGTTGACCCTGGCGTCGGGTCTAACTGACCTGAGAGTCTATCCCTTGCCCTGGAGACTGTCAAGGCAGAACCAGAAACAGGAGTTTCCCCAAGGAAATGGAACGCTCGTCCGGGATGTCGCAGACACCCCACTGGAACCTGGAGCGCTACCGTAGAGATTGACACCACGGAGGTGAACAGGCGTTTGCGCCGCTTGTCCACCCGCGCCCCGGAGGGACGACTGAAAATCAATCTCTTTGCATGGTTCCGTGTATTCGACGCTGTTGGTTTATGAACTTCCTCATCTTTTCTTTGATTTCATCCGCGTCGGTTATCACCAACTCCAGTTCCGGAGCGGTCGCGTCCTCCGACAGAAGGGTTATTGTTCCCACACCGCGCATTCTCTGAAGAAGGCTCTGTTTGAACTCTATGTCCTTTACACGAAAGTATTCAACAATGTCCTCGTGCTTTGAGAGCAAACCGCGACGGATTACGATTCTCTCAGAGGTTATTCTTGCCGACATCATCAAGCTCTTGATCAAGGAACTGAGAATTCCGAAATTCCATCCAAGAAAAAGTAGCCACAGAGGATTCCGAGACCAATGAAACGCCTTGAATGGTATTCTACCTTCGAATATTATTTCCTCATCAGGCATCGCAGACTCCTTTCCGGAACTTTTTGGCCTGAGCCCCGTCACACCGGCGCCGGAACGACGCGGTCGAGTCAACGTCAAACCCGGCAGGGACTTCAGATTGCACGACGACGAGTATAGCATGATCCGGTCGTGCGAGACAGAGAGGAAGAGCGAGGAGCCCGGGACTTGACAGGCCCCATTTGGAATACTATCGTGAAAACCGTTCCGTAAACTGTGTTTCATGGAGAAGGTTCATTTGAAAGAGACCCTGCCTCTTTGTCCCGACGACGGTTCGTTCTTGGCCGAGGTTGAGCGATTGTCGGGCGCGCTGATTTCCACGTGTTTCCATTGTCGGAAGTGTACGAGCGGCTGTCCGATTTCTCGTGAAATGGATCTGCGTCCGAATCTGTTGATAAGACTCATTCAGCTGGGGCAAAGGGACAAAGTTCTGGAATCGGAGACAATATGGGTCTGCGCTTCTTGCATAACCTGTTCCACACGCTGTCCCAACGACATTGACCTGGCCCACGTGATGGACACTCTCCGTCGGATGTCCATTGACAGTGGAACAGTGAGCCTACCCCACGTGAGGGCCTTCCACGAGGCCTTCATGAAGGCAATTCGCACCCACGGGAGGGTCCACGAGCTTGAGATGATTTCCAGGTACAAGATGAAGACAAGGACCTTTTTCGAGGACATGGAACTGGGCAGGGAAATGCTGGCCAAAGGACGAATAAGGTTCATCCCGGAAAGGATTCCGGGCCGCAAAGAGGTGCGCAAGATCTTGGACAGGTCCTCTTCCGAGTCCTGAACAGTATCCTTGCCTGCAAACTGCTGGTTTCCCAGTGGCAGCACGCAAATTCCGAGACGACTCGATCATCGCTCGGCCGAGATCTCCGGGAATATGTTTTGCCCATTGATAAGAGTCTTGAAATGAACGTGAACTACTACCCGGGTTGTTCCCTGCACGGGACGGCCAATGAATATCACACCGGAGTTCTGGCGGTTTTCCGTGCTTTGGGCGTGAATCCTGTGGAACTGGACGATTGGAACTGCTGTGGCGCCAGCAGTGCCCATGTGATGAATCCGCAGGCGGCATGGGAGCTTCCCGCCAGAAACTTGCTCATTGCGTCACGCGGAGAGGGACCTCTTCTAACCCCCTGTGCCGCGTGTTTCCACCGCCTGAAGCTCTGCCGGGACCACCTTGAAAAGCGCCCGGAGGACCACCCCCATAGTGAGGCCATAACAAGGGTGGAGGTTGTCCACATAAACGAAATGCTGCTCAAGGAAGAAGTCCGGCGGAAGATCGTTGAAAAGGTGACCACGCCCCTGACCGGACTCAGGGTCGTCCCGTACTATGGTTGTCTGACCGTTCGTCCTCCCGGGGCCGTCAACCATCCCCGGCCGGAGGACCCGTTGGAAATGGACCAGGTCCTCAACCTTCTCCAAGCCGACGTAGTGAACTGGAGTTACAAGACCGACTGCTGCGGGGGCAGCCTCGCGATGACTCGACCGGATGTGGTCCGGAGGCTTTCGGGCAACCTGTTTGAAGCTGCACGGGAAGCCGGCGGCGAGATCATCGTAACCGCTTGCCCCATGTGCCAGGCCAACCTGGACACGCGGCAGAAGCAGATCGAACGCGAAAGAAACACGAGCTTCCGGATTCCGGTCGTTTACATCACTGAACTCGTGGCCTTGGCCATGCGTCTGCCGGAGACGGACGCACTGTGGCGAAAACATCATGTGGACCCCCTACCTGTGTTGAGGGGCAAGGGATGGGCCGCGTGAAGAGAATGTCCTCAGCGTAGTCGCCAGTCTAAAGAAGGTTCCTAATTTGATGAACGACAACCCTGACCACAACAACAAGGTAGGCGCGGTCCTGGTCGCGGGCGCGGGAATAGGAGGAATGCAGGCCGCGATAGAACTGGGAAATGCAGGATACAAAGTCTACCTGGTTGAGGAAAAGAGCGCTATCGGCGGCCGAATGGCCCAGCTGGACAAGACCTTTCCCACCAATGATTGTTCCATGTGTACCATTTCACCGAGGCTGGTGGATGTGGACAAGCATCCCAACGTGGAGATCCTTACAAATTCGGAAATCCTTGAAGTGGACGGGGACGCAGGTAACTTCCGCGCGCGAATTCTAAAGCATCCCCGGTACGTGGATATGGAGAAGTGCAACGCGTGCGGGGATTGCTTCGAGGTCTGCCCGGTGGAGATTCCCGACGAGTTCGACGAGGGCCTCGGACTCCGGAAAGCCATCCACAAACTGTATCCCCAGGCCATCCCCAACAAGGCTGCGATACGGAAGACCGGTGTGAGTCCGTGTAGGGCCGCGTGTCCGAGCAATGTTCACGTGCAGGGATATCTGGCCCTGGCCCGCGTCGGCAAGTACAAGGAAGCCCTCAATCTCATACGCAAGGACTGTGCTCTCCCGTCTGTTTGCGGTCGGGTGTGCGTGCGGTTCTGCGAAGACAAGTGCGTCCGAGGCCGCGTAGACGAGTCAGTAGCAATAAATGATGTGAAGTGGTTCCTTTCCGAGCAGGAAACAGACGGAGACCTGCCTGAAAAGGCCCCGCCCAGGAATCGCAAGGTCGCGGTCGTGGGCGCGGGCCCCGGTGGGTTGAGCTGTGCTTACTACCTGACTTTGCAGGGGTATTCGGTCACGGTTTTCGAGAAGGAAGAGGAACCCGGGGGGGTGCTGCACTACGGTATCCCGGAATACAGGCTGCCCAAGGCAATTCTGAGGCGTGACATCGATCACATTGAACGCTGCGGCGCGGAAATTCGATGCTCAACTTCGCTGGGAAAGGATCTTTCTCTGCAAGATCTTCGGGACCAGGGTCATGAAGCTGTTTTCCTCGCAGTGGGATGCTCTACCGGAGCAAAGCTCGGGATTCCCGGTGAAGATACATTGGGAGTGACGCAGGGTATCGATTTTCTCAAAGCCGTGGCCCAGGGCAAGGAAACAAAGCCGCCAGGAAAAGCCCTGGTGATAGGGGGCGGTAATGTGGCAGTGGATGCCGCACGCACCCTGATCCGAACCCGCGCTGAAAACGTGACCATACTCTACAGGCGTTCCCGTGATGAGATGCCCGCGTACGAGGAAGAGGTCATTGCCGCTCTTGAGGAACGCGTTCGGATCGAGTTCCTTGCCGCGCCGGTCGAGATAGTCAGTGACAATGGAAACATGGTCACAGGCCTGAAATGTATCAGGATGGAACTCGGTCCTCCGGATCGCTCAGGTCGACGACGACCGGTCCCGATCGAGAACTCCGAGTTCACTGTGGACGCTGACATGATCGTTCCCGCGATCGGTCAGATAATCGGCCGTGATTTCTGGGACAAGCTGCCGGAAATAGAGAGGACCCGCCGCAATACCATCAAGGTTGATCCTATAACCTACGCCACTTCCATAGAAGGTGTGTTCGCGGGCGGGGACGCGGGCACAGGCCCCGGGACGGTGATCGAGGCGCTGGCCGCGGGAAAGGAGGCCGCTGAGTCGATCCGACGCTTCCTGGAGGGCGAGGACCTCAGCGCAGGACGAGATGTACAGCAACCTGTAGCTGAACGCGACGTGGAAGGAGTCGGCCCGGTCGCTCGCAATCGCAAACAGGAGGTCGCGGCCGAGCAGAGAAAGGGCAATTTCGAGGAGACCCACATCGGCTTTGATGAGGACGCGGTCAAGGCTGAAACCGAACGGTGCCTCAACTGCGGGATTTGCTCAGAATGCCTGGAATGCGTTCGTGTTTGCTCTCCAAAAGCCATCTGCCATGACGAGTTGCAGGAGGAGATCACCCTTGATGTGGGTTCAGTAATACTGATCCCGGGTTTTGACACTTTCAACGCTGAACTCAAAGGCGAATACGGGTACGGGCGGATACCCAACGTGATGACCTCCATGGAGTTTGAACGGCTCCTTTCAGCTTCAGGGCCCACCGAGGGCGAAGTGCGCAGACCTTCAGACGGCCGGCATCCGGAAAAGATCGCGTGGATACAGTGCGTGGGTTCTCGGGACGTGACGTGCAATCGGGACTACTGTTCGAGCGTATGCTGCATGTACGCCACCAAGGAGGCGATCATGGCCCGTGAGCACGACTCTCGGATTCAGCCCACCATTTTCTATAACGACATGCGCGCGTTCGGCAAGGGATTCGAGTTCTACTATGAAAACGCGTCCACAAACATCGGAGTCAGATACATCAAGGGCATCGTGTCCACGGTCAAGGAGGAACAGCAAACCAGGGACCTGAAGCTGACATTTGTTGGAGAGGACGGGGCCATGACCACCGAGACCTTTGACCTGGTGGTGCTCTCTGTGGGCCTGGAGCCGTCGGCTTCCACCGGAAAGCTTGGAGAGCGGTGCGGGATCGATCTCAACAGGTTCGGTTTTGCCGAAACAGGGGAATTCACTCCCAATCAGACCAGCAGGCCGGGGATATTCGTGGCCGGAGCGTTTGAGGCTCCGATGGATATACCCGAATCAGTGATGGGCGCGGCTTCCGCGGCGGCTCTGTCCGGCGAACTGCTCGCCGAGGTCCGCAAGACACTGGTAAAGGAGAAGACCTTTACCCGGGAGCGGGACGTCAGCAAAGAAGAGCCCCGAATCGGTGTATTCGTGTGCCATTGCGGCACCAACATTGCCCGCATCGTTGACGTGTCCGAGGTCGCGGAATACGCGGCGACCCTGCCCAACGTAGTTCATACGGAACACAACCTGTTTACGTGCTCCACAGACACCACGGTCGCGATTGCCGACACGATTCAAGAAAAGCAAATCAACAGACTCGTAGTGGGCTCTTGCAGCCCCCGAACCCATGAACCGCTCTTCAGGGACGTTTGCAGTGAAGCGGGTATCAACAAATACCTGTTCGAGATGGCCAATATCAGGGATCAGTGTTCGTGGGTTCACCAGGAAGAGCCCGAACAGGCCACGGTCAAGTCGAAAGATCTCATTCGCATGGCAATCTCCCGCGCGGCCGGACTCGAGCCGATCCAGGAGCACACCTTTCCTGTTGTTCCCAGAGGGCTCGTCGTGGGCGGCGGCGTAGGCGGAATGACCGCGGCCCTTTCCCTGGCGGACCAGGGCTTCGAGGCAGTTCTGGTGGAGCGGGAAAGCCGGCTCGGAGGCGCGGCCCTGAACCTTCGCCGGAGCTTGACCGGACTCAATGTGCCGGCCCTGGTGGATGAGCTCCGAGATAGAATCATGTCGCATCCGAAGATCACGGCGCTGCTCGATACGGAGCCGACCGAATGTTCAGGACATGTGGGCCGTTTTTCATTCAAGGCTCGAAACCGCAAGACCGGCGAGGAATCGGATATTGAGAGCGGCGCGATCATCGTCGCGACTGGCGGGTCGGAATACGAACCGACCGAATACCTACGAGGTCAATCGGACCAGGTCTGGACGCAAACCGAACTTGATAGATACCTCCATGACGAACCCGCCAGGATGGAGGGAGTCAAAAATGTGGTCATGATTCAGTGCGTGGGCTCACGTGAGCCTGATCACCTTTATTGCAGCCGAGTCTGTTGCGGGACCGCAATCAAGAACGCGCTCGCGCTCAAAGAGAGGGACCCATCCTTCAACATCTATATCCTGTTTCGGGATATCAGGACCTACGGATTCAAGGAACTCTTTTACCGCAAGGCCAGAGAAGCGGGTGTGATCTTCCTGCGGTACGACCCGGATCGAAAACCGGTTGTTGACGAAGACCGCGGCCGTCTGAAGGTAACCGTGTTCGACCAGATCCTGGGAGGCGAGGTGGAACTCCCCGCGGATCGGGTAGTGCTCAGCGCTGCAATCAGGCCGCATCCTGAAACCGAGAGCTTCGGCGCTCTGCTGAAGATCCCTCGGAACGACGCGGGCTTCTTCATGGAAGCGCACATGAAGTTGCGGCCTCTGGACTTCGCCAGTGAAGGGATCTACCTCTGCGGATTGGCTCACGGGCCGAAATATATTTCCGAGGCGCTCGCACAAGCCAAAGGCGCGGCAGCACGGGCCGCAACAGTGCTCAGTAAGGAATTACTCCAGGTGTCGGGTGAGGTGTCGGTCGTAGACCCGGAACTGTGCGCATCATGCCTCACCTGCGTGCGAGCGTGCCCCTTCAACGTCCCCCAGATAGATCCCACGACCAATAGGGCTCACATAGAAGCCGCATCGTGCCAAGGATGCGGAATATGCGCAAGCGTCTGCCCCCGTAAAGCCATCAAACTCCAACACCATACCGATAAACAAACACTCGCAAAAATCGCAGCCCTGTAAGCGGCAGAGGGGAGAGACGGAGGCGGAGACGGAGAGGGAGAGAGGAGAGGCGGAGAAAGATGCGGGGGGAAACTTTATGTATAAAGTTTCCCCCCGCACCCCCCTTCAAACACTTTATAACGGGTTTTGAGGCAAGGCCTCAAAACCCTAATATTGGGGGCTGGGGCATCTCGTGGGTCAAAGGTGTTGACGCATACGGGGTGGGATGGCTATGATGCGGCGATTGAACAGTTGTTCCGTTTCCGGTAGAGCATCGGACTCAAGTAAGGGCCCACGCGAAATAGGTTGGACAATTGCCGACCGTGGGCGTAGGGGCGCCGCATGCTGCGCCCTCTTCAAACCAATTACGAAACGGCCTGACTTGCTGAGACCACTTCACCGCGGACCTTAAGTACGTCCATCACGTGAGGAACACGACAAAGAATGAAAACACGAAGCCTCCCATCACCCGCGCCCAGACTACCCCAAGACGCACCTCAGCGATTGCGAGCACAACATATCATCAATGCCCGCCACATCCATCACCAATTGGAGTTTTTTGGAGGGGGGTGCGGGGGGACCCTTTTTTGCACAAAAAAGGATCCCCCCGCATTCCTCAGCGCCCTTCCCATTTCTTTCCGGAACCCCGTCCCCGCATTCCTCGGCGCCGTTCCGCCCATTCTTCCACAATCCCCTCCTCCGTACCTCCTCAAATTCCACTCAGGACAATCCCTATGAACGCTGACCGCATGAAGATCATTGCATTTGCTTGCACGTATTGCGCTTACAATGCTGCGGATTTGGCCGGTTCCATGAGGCTTCAGTACCCTCATAACGTGAGGATAGTGAAGCTCTTGTGTACCGGTAAGATTGAACCGATCCTCATACTGGAGGCGTTCCGCCACGGCGCTGACGCGGTATTCGTAGCGGGCTGCATGGAGGGCGAATGCCATTTCGTTGAGGGCAACCTCCGTGCTCGCCAGATTGTGGATCACACCAAGCATCTCGTTGAAGAGGCGGGAATGGATCCCCGCCGGCTGGAGATGTTCAACATGAGCGCATCCATGGCCCAGAAGTTCGTACAAGCGGTCCGGACCATGACCGAACGGTTGGAAGAGTTGGGCCCCTCTCCTCTGCGGGAAGCGGACAATGATCGGAGCGTTGAGCGCACCGGGCAGTCTGTCTCGTAGGGGGAATTCACGATGGAGTAACGCGGGTGACTAAAGAGACGGCCGCGGGCCAGACTCCCAATCTTGGCCCAGAAGTAGAGAATTAAGTATGGTGTCCCCGGAATTCGCGCAAGTAGCTGAAGTATCTGTCATTGCGAGCGCAGCGAAGCAATCTCATTGGGTGGCAGAACCAAAGGCTGGAGATTGCTTCGTCAGTTCGCTCCTCGCAATGACATCAGCTTGAATCGCTCAATTTGGGTAGTACTTATTTCGTGACAAGGCCTAAGCATTCATGGTCATGGGTATTGGAACAATTTCAATGGGATCCGGGATTGGGATGCTCTTGAATTCCAACATATCTTCAGCCCCGATTTTCAGGGACTCTATGAGTTCTTCCCGCGTTTATTCTTGAGCATTCACTCCCGGAAAATCAACAAGCCAACCGATCCACCAGTCCTTTGTCTTTTCCATATGAGCGTAATATTGCATGGTTACCTCAATGTCGTGTCGTGGTCAGGCTTGACATGTTAGTATTTGTGCCAGGTCTTCTCTTACCCTCTCAAGGTCTGCCGCAAGACGGGGATTCGTTTCCGCACGTTTGCGCAGACGATTGATCGCTTGACTCCTTCCTCCAACAGATCGTAGAAACGAATCGGGTCCGGCTCGTCAAAGAAAATATCCTGGCCAACGTTCCAACGTAGCATCACATGATAGACAGCGCCCGGATTGTGAATGAGTGCTCTCCGTGCCATTCTTGGCAGTTTACACCCTCAAATCCATATGTGTCAAGCCTGACCCCACAACGCGATCTCACAAATGACGGTCGTTTTGGGCCAGATACCAGCTTTACGATGGGGTTCGGCCCCGCCGCTTTTCACAGTGAGGTCCAGCCACTCCAATTCCGATCTTTGCAACGTTTCAGAAACTGTCTTTCGCAATATTGAACGTACCACCCCCCTCATGCCACAGTCAAGAGAGGGACTTGCCATGTGCCTTCACCCAGAAAACCTCCTGGTTACGACGGCCCAACGGAACAATCAAGCCATTTGAAGCGGTGTCAGCCCAGTTTAGTCTCGCTACAACTCGCAAGGCAATCGGGTCAATTCGGCACGTCGGTCGGTGCCAGGTCCTGAAAGCAGGCTTGGTTCCATGAAGAAGCCCTTTTCCAGCCGCGAATCCAAAAGGGCTCCGCTCTCCCTCAATCAGGGTGGCTGAGGATGGGATGCAATGGCAGCGTAGGGCACTCCGTCAGTGAATTAGGCGAGAATGCGGAGAGTGGGGGAGAAGATATCGAAGGGATGGTGCAGTTGACCTGCACCATCCCAATACCATGAACAAGCTCGCCTAAGTGGTTCTCTACTTCGGAATGATCACACCGACATCCTTGGCATATTTGCTCCAAGCCTCCTGCAGCTCTTTCAAGATCTTCGGTCTCTCTTTGGAAAGGTCTTTAGTCTCACCGGGATCCTTTGCCACGTCATAGAGTTCCCAGACCGCTGGTCCAAAAGGCTTGGCAACCAGAACGGCCTTGTAGTCGCCTTTCCGCATCCATCGACCGTCCCCCATTTCCCCGCCGATGAGCTCGTCCGGACCGTAGGACCCTTTATCGGATCCCGACAGCACGCCTACCAAGGACCGACCCTTCATTGGCTCCACATCCTTTCCCTTGAACTTCCCGGGATGCTGTATGCCTGCCATCTGAAGGATCGTGGGCATGATATCCGTGACATATGCAAAAGAACCGAAAGTGCGACCGCCTTTGACTCCGGGTCCGGAGACGATGAGGGGACTCCGAATGCCTCCCTCGCCGACGGTCATCTTGAAATAATCGAGAGGGCCGGAGCCGGCCGACGCCCAACCCGTACCGTAAGCGACATTGGAGCCCGGATGACCGATATTCTCAAGGTTATCGTCAAAACGATCAAGAAAACCGGATTCCTTATTGTTTGGGTAGTCTTCACTTAAAAACGGGTTGGCTCCGTTGTCGGAGAAGAAAATTATTACCGTGTTGTCGTACTCGCCGATATCCTTGAGAAAATTTACTATCCGGCCAAAATGGTAATCCATATTGTCCACCATGCCGGCGTAGACCTCCATACTCCGCACCGACAAGGCTTTCTCCTTTGCGTCCAGCGACCTCCATGGTTTGACATTGGGGTGCGGTTTGGGGTTCCTGGCTGCTTTGGACACCAAGCTCAGGCGCTTTGCGGCGTCGGCTCGCCTTTCTTTGAGGACCTCGTATCCGTCGTCATATCGACCACGATATTTGCTGAGCCAGGGCTCGGGAACGTGCACGGGATCGTGGGGAGCGGTAAACGCAAGATAGGCCAGGAACGGCTTGCCGTCTCCCCGATTCTCCCGTATTGCGCTCATGAGAAAATCGGTATAACTCCGACTGGAGTAAAAGTCGGCCGGCAGCTTCTTGAGGAATTTGCCGTCCATGGTATATTTGGCCGGGTGATCGGCTTCAAACAGTCCAGCCATGTCGTGCCAATGACTTGCGCCCCCATACATGAGGCTATACGTACGCTCAAACCCGCGGGAATGGGGAATGCTCTCGGGCTCGTGCCCCAGATGCCACTTCCCCCCCATATAGGTATGGTAGCCCGCTTGCCTAAGAACTTCGGCCAATGATACGACATGATTGTTCAAGTAACCTTCGTAGCCGGGTTTCCCTTTTTGCTCGGGCGTAAGTAATTCGCGCATAGTGCCAAGACCCGCTATGTGATTATCTGTTCCAGAGAGCAGCATAGAACGGGTCGGAGAGCAACTGACGGAGACGTGGAAATCAGTAAATCTGACACCATTCTCTGCCAAAGAATCCAAGTTTGGTGTCTGAATCTCGCTCCCCCAGCATCCCAGGTCGGTCCAGCCCATATCGTCGGCCACAACGAGCAGGAAATTGGGCCGACGTTTGGAATCAGCAGCCTCGCTTGGGAGAACACTGCTGATCATTATGAGTGGCAGCAACAGAAACACGACGGTTAGCCGCCTACGAAAGACTTGGTGTTCCATTTTGAAGTTCCTCCAGTTCGTTTGAACAGCCTACCAATTGGTTTTGACCTCCTGATCAGGGCCGCTGCGTTTCTGATAGTAGCCCAAGGCTCCCAATTCCAATCCTTATTCCGGATCGGTGGCTGTCTTTGTAGGATTTGAATTTACCATACCTTCGGCCTTCTTCTCAACGACCATACTGAGCGTGAGCCTTCACCTACAAAGCGGCGCGATCATAGTTTCCGGAAAGAGAAGTCAAAGCCACCATTAGCGTGCTCGTGTGCCCAATTCGGCTCTCAGCTATGCAGCAATCGGATCGATTCGGTCAGTCGATAGTTCTGAATGCAGGCTTGAATCCGTGAAAGAGCTTCTTTCAGTACTCCATGTCAAAGAAAGGACCGCTCTCCTCCAATGGGAACGGGGTCAGGCTTGACATATTTGTATTTGTGCCAGGTCTTCTGTTACCCTCTCAACTTCTGCCGCAAGACGGGGATTCGTTTCCGCACGTTTGCGCAGACGATTGATCGCTTGACTCCTTCCTCCAACAGATCGTACAAACGAATCCGGTCCGGCTCGTCAAAGAAAATATCCTGGCCACCGTTCCCACGTAGCATCACATGATAGACAGCGCCCGGATAGTGAATGCGTGCTCTCCGTGCCATTCTTGGCAGTTTATACCCTCAAATCCATATATGTCAAGCCTGACCCCAACACAACATTGACCCCAACATAGGGGGAATTCACGATGGAGTAACGCGGGTGACTAAAGAGACGACCGCGGGCCCGACTTCCAGTCTTGGCCGAGAAGAAGGAATTAAGTATGGTGGCCCCGGAATTCGCGACTTGCAGCGAGAGAATTCTTGTGATACAGCCAACAGAGTGCAGAAAGAGTTCATCTCGTCTGAGGCTGACATGGTAGATAAAGGTTTGAAAACACGCTCCGAGGAACTGCGGCTTTCCCTCGAATCACTGAAATCGTCTTTGATGGGAATCCAAAGTCGGTCTGGTAGTAGTCAGGCCAGCCTTCATATCCACAATATGATGCCTCAGTTGAGGCAGCTGATCGCGGATGGCGGTAGAAATTTTCGGCCGCGGCTACTAAATTTGGCAGACGAAATGAGGATCCCTCTTCGGTTCTACGCTGCTCCTGAGGAAGGTCTAGCTTTCACTTTGGAGATTAAACTTCCCGACAGCTCGGATACGGTGTTCTCCCCTACGGGATATGCCCCTAATTTTATTTATCGGAAGTGCTGGTCGCCAATGCCCAGACAAGGATTTGTATGCGTCGATCTTCGGGAATGGATGCAGAGAGAGATATATGATGACTCAAAGGTTCAGTACACCCGAAACAACTTACTCCGAGCAATATCGGATAAAGAGGGCGGAGGCCACTTGGACGATACTCAAGACCAACTGAGTTACGCACTACAGGAAAAGTTCCTATGCTTCGATAAGGAAGATGTCAGCAAAGCACTTAGTGGCAAAGACATTTTTCTCATAGACCTCGCTGCACTGGTGATATGGCTGGGTCAGAGAATGCTTCTGATGATGAACTGCCACGCAAGAGGGCTCGCTGAGTCTGTAGACGAGGGAATAGCGCAACCGGATGCTGAGTTCGACTCGTTCCAGGCTCAGTATTCAAACAAGTTCGGGTGGGTAATACCGCGAGCTGATTCCTGGGGCCTACAGGAGGCTCCACCTAGTGGCCAGGTGAAAATCCGGCTTATCCTGTCGCGCAAGCAGGACTGGTACGACGAGCCTCATGTTTATACCAACTTGACCTGAAGGTTGCCGCGAAAAAAGGGGGTCACGTCTGTGCCTGGCTCTTCTTCGGGAATTCCGGGGACACCATGCTCAATTATGGGGCTATCCAGATCATTCTACCGGATACTATGTCTTGTGGTCTTGTGTGTCAACGCCCTTCCGCAGCGTTTCTCCTCTCCTGCCGGACCACGTCCCACACTGCATCCGGATGAGCCGCGGCCACCTGTAACAGGACGCGTGCGGGGCCTTTGGGTGTGCGCCGACCCTGTTCCCAGTTTTGCAGCGTCTTCACACTGATGCCGATCAAGACGGCAAATTCACTCTGAGAAATGTTGTACCGGGCACGGATATTCTTGATGTCCGGAACATTCACCACCGAAGTGCGGGACGGTTCAGCCTCGCCACGAAGAATAGCTCCTCCTTCCCGAACACTCTCCACCAATTCGTTGAACAACTCGTCTCTCATGGGTATTCCTCCTCGACGATCTTTCTTAGAATCTTCCGTTGATCCGAAGACAGATCGTCGCGCTCACTCTTCGGTTACATCAGCAGCATAAGGATCCGATCTTGCGCTACAGCCCAGTAATAGATGACTCGGACTCCACTCCTCTTACCCTGCCCCTGTGAACCCCAACGGAGTTTCCGAAGACCGGATGTGCCTCTCACCCTGGATCCTGCGTGCGGGCGCTCTGTCAAAGACAGCTGCAACTTTCGATATTCGTCATCCAAGAGCAGAGCAAGAGCTTGTCGAGTGAAAATCGGTGTTTCTATGAGAGTCCCGTGGAGAAACCACCCTATGCGGTTCAGCGTATGGGGTGGTTTGGAGGGGAGATGAGTCTCCCCTCCAAGTCATTGCGCAGCGTACGCGCTCTTGAACGATCCTGTCCGAGGCGAAGCCCCGGACCGGTGAACAACGGAAGAGACTTTCATGCTTCGTTGTGCCTCTGTTTCTAGGCATGTAAGTTTCTATGAAAATCATCGCGACCCATTTTCATTATCCGCCATTGGCGGACCGTTGTCAAGGAATGATAAATCGAGACATGGCAGTCGGGTAACCGGCGGTCCTACCTCGATTAGCGTTACTTTTTTGTTCTGTGGAATTCCAGTCGAACATATCCGGATTTGTCTTGTCTTGCGGAATGACATAGAATATTCTGACAAAGACTTGGCGTCCGGAACGGCATGAAACGGAGTTGTACGATGGCAGACTTGGTGACGGAGTTTCTCAACGGTGAGCCTTACGAATACTACCCGATTGGGAAATACGTTGTAAAGGCATGTGGTGTAACTGGATCCACCGGCTATTGAGATCAAAGAGACCCGGACACGTGAGTACTTACCATGAACCTTATGAATCTGCTCCAAGAGAAAAGGGACGAAATCGTCAAGATAGCGACTCACTACGGAGCCAAGGACATACGAGTCTTCGGGTCGGTTGCCAGAGGAGACGCCGGACCCGACAGTGATGTGGACTTCCTCGTTCGTTTAGAGCCGGGAACCACCCTGCTCCGCCATGCCGCACTCATAAGGGAACTCGGGAACCTACTCGGTTGCAAGGTGGACGTGGTGAGTGAAAGAGGTTTGCGAGAGCGTATCAGGGACCGAGTAATCCGGGAGGCGACCCCCATATGAGAAGCGATCGGGAACGCCTTCTCGATGTCCTCCACGCAATCGAGAACATTGAGAAGTACTCCGTACAAGGATACGACGCCTATGTCAGCGAAGAACTCGTCCAAGTTTGGATTGTCCATCACATCCAACTGATCGGAGAAGCCACCGCTAGTCTCTCCCGGGAACTACGAGAGTCGAGTCCCGACATTCCGTGGCAGGACATCATCGCCATGCGAAACGTTTTGGTTCATCAGTACTTCGGTATCGACCTCCGGGAAGTCTGGGACACCGTAACCACTGACCTACCGACGTTGAAGAATCAGGTCCTGTCGATCCTTGATGGACTGGATGAGTAAGAAAGGGATCGAATCTTCCACAACAGGAGATGCCCCACGACGGGTCTGGGCCCGGACGTATGGGCAGACCCCGGATCCGAATCCGGGGCAGGCTCTATGTGCCTGCCCTCACCTTCAAAGCCCACCGAACACTGAATGGTTGCGCTCCGGTCAGAAATTCCATCGACTCGGTTCCGCGCTCGTGATACGAATGAGCGTGCGAATCCACTGGAATGAACACTGCCGAACAAGCCCCCGGGGCGTCCTGAAAAGGATACTAATATGTTTGAAGGCGGACGGCATAACGGAGACAGACTCTGAAGGCCGAGGGCTGGTCCATGACGAGGGATCGTGCGGGACAAGCTATGTGGAATTCTGAAATCGAGAGACTGAAGCGTGATGATCTGTACAGGGTGATGCCCGTGGTGTCCGGCGCGCCGGGTCGAACGATCGTGGTCAACGGCCGACATGCTCTCAATTTATCGAGCAACAACTACCTGGGCCTGGCCGGTCACCCGAGGGTCGTGGAGGCTCTCGTGGAGTACACTCGCAAATACGGCGCCGGGTCTACAGCCTCTCGCCTCATGGCCGGGAGCAACGAACCCTTCAGGGAGCTTGAATCATTTATCGCAACCTGGAAGCAGACCGAAGCCGCGCTCGTGTTTGCAAGCGGGTACCAGGCCAATGTGGGGATACTGACCTCACTCGTGGGCCATGGGGACCTCATTGTTTCCGATGAACTCAACCACGCCAGCATCATAGACGGATGCCGCCTTTCAAGGGCCGCGGTGCAGCGTTATCCTCACCTGGACCTGAATGTGCTCGAAGATCTGTTGAAGAAGAGCGACCATCACACTAAGCTCGTTGTTACGGAGTCCATATTCTCCATGGACGGAGATCGGGCGCCTCTGAAGGAGATTGATGAATTGTGCAAACGTTGCGGCGCGTTCCTCATGGTGGATGAAGCCCACGCAACCGGGGTCCTGGGGCCTCAAGGTCAGGGAGCGGCCGCGGAGGTAGGCGCGACTCCTGACGTTCAGATGGGGACTCTGGGAAAGGCGGTGGGAACTTCCGGAGCGTACGTTGCGGGCGGCAAAGCCATGATAGACCTTTTGGTGAACAGGGCCCGTTCACTGCTGTACACGACCGCGGCTCCACCGGGGGTGATCGGATCGGCCCTGGCCGCACTGAGGATCATAGCCTCCGGGGAGGGTGAGGCTCTAAGGGCCTCATTGACGGAAAACGCTCGTGAATTCGGTGCGCTTGCCCATAACAGACTGGGTTTGGATTTGACGCCCGGCCACATTGTTCCCATTCCGATAGGGGAGTCGGCTCGCACAATGAGAATCAGCTCGCGATGCCTGGAAGCCGGCGTCTTTGCCCAAGGCATCCGATATCCGACCGTCCCGGAAGGGACATCGAGGCTTCGCCTCAGTCTGATGAGCGATCACACGGCGCAAGACGTTCACAAGGCCGTCACGGTTTTGGAAAAGGCCTTGGGCGAATAGGTGAATGTCGGTCACAGTGAACCCGCGGGCCAGGTAGGAGGTCAGATGGAGCAAAGCCGATCTATCGCTTGACCTGAATGCCGACGAGGCTTAGTCTTATGAGAAGCGCGGCATTCATACCAACTGTCATCGCAAGAAAGTGACAACGAAATATGAAAGTCTTTTCCGTTGTTTACTGGTCCGGGGCTTCGCCTCGGACAGGGTACTCCAAGAGCGCGCACGCTGCGCATGGACTTGGAGGGTAGACTCATCTCCCCTCCAAACCACCCCATACGTTGACCCGTAAAGGGGTGGCTTTGTCCACGGGACTTTCATGCGAATGCGCTTTCAAAGAGGGAACACATGGCTCAAGTCCGGAAGGGAGAAATCCCCCCTACCCCCTTTGCTAAAGGGGGGTGGTGCCGGTCCCCCCCTTTGAAAAAGGGGGGTTAGGGGGGATTTTGAGACTTGGTCCCTCACCTGTACACTGTACTTCTTTGAACGCAACTTGGTATCAGGCGTCGCATCAACCGGAAGGAAACATGTTTGATTCCATAGAATCCGTGGAAGAGAGCCTGCGCAGGGAGAACTATATCCCTGACCGATCTCTGGCCACAGTGCTCTATCTTTCCTGGTCTTTGAAGAAGCCCTTGTTCCTGGAAGGGGAACCGGGCGTGGGAAAGACCGAAACCGCGTCGGTCATGGCTCGGGTCCTTCAGACGGATCTGATACGTCTTCAGTGTTATGAAGGTCTCGATTCCAACCACGCGCTCTACGAGTGGAACTATCCTCGCCAGATTCTGGCCATCAAGATGGGTGAGCAATGCGGGACCGACAGGGAATCACTGGGTCGAACAATTTTCTCTGAGGAGTTCCTGATCAAGCGCCCTTTGCTGGATGCGATCATCTCCTCCCGGGATCGCGCGCCGGTCCTGCTCATAGACGAGATCGACCGTTCCGACGAGGAATTTGAAGCCCTTCTTCTGGAGGTGCTCTCCGATTTCCAGGTCTCCATCCCGGAGATCGGAACGCTCAAGGCTCGGCATCGTCCGATGGTCATCCTCACGTCAAACCGTACGCGGGATATCCACGACGCGCTGAAACGGCGCTGCCTTTATCACTGGATAGACTATCCCGACCCGGAAAAGGAGAGGGAGATAATCGCCGCGCGTGCCCCGGGGGTTGCCGAAGACCTGGCAATTCAGATTGCCCTTTTCATGAAACGTATTCGCGAGGAAGACTTTGTAAAGAGCCCCGGGGTGGCCGAGACTTTGGACTGGGCCGAGGCTCTCCTGATGCTCCAAAAGACAACCTTGGACGAGCAAACGGTGGAACAAACTCTTGGGTGCATTCTCAAGCATCGCGAGGATATGGTTCTTTTCCAGGATCGATGGAGCGAGGCCCATTACCGGGAATCCGTGCTGGGTGAAGTTCTGGAAGAGCTGTGCTGAGGCACTTCCTATGAACGCCTACGCCCGAGGAAAGGCGCCAACGATGCATGAAAGTCCTTTCCGTTGTTCACTGGTCCGGGGCTTCGCCTCGGACAGGGTACACGAAGAGCGCACACTGCGCGACCCTCCAAACCACCCCATACGTAGACCCGGATGAGGGTGCCGGCGCCACGGGGCTTTCCCTCTCGTTCCCAGGCTCTGCCTGGGAATGCATACCGGGAGGCTCCGCCTCCCCTACTTGGGGAGCGCCGCGGTCGCAAACAAAGAGGTTTTTTGTATGAAAATGGATGCGGCGCCAAGTCCACCGAATGCCGTCACTGACCGACTACCAAAGAGGGCGACGCATGCGTAGCCCCTACAACCATGACCCACCAGCATGGCGGATATTTTTATGTTTCGTTGTGCCTCGATGTTTTGAAGCAGGAAGGTCGGTGCGGGAGTTGAGCATTTGAAGCGACCGGAAGGCGGAAACAGACCTGTCCCCGGCGGGCGCCTGACAAGCGTCCACTCAGGGCGTCCCTACACGAACAAGGCTGTTTCACCGGAATCCTTTGCCGGGCTGGTGGTTTCCTTTGGTCGCGTACTTAAGGATAATGGCTTCGTAGTCTCGGTTCCTTCGGTTATGGATGCCCTGTCGGCCATTTCCGGGATGGGCCTTGAGGACCCTCGGGACTTGCGGACTGTTTTCGGGGCCTTATTCATGACTCGCATGGAAGAGAGAGGGATTTTCGATCGCCTCTTCAATGAGTTCTGGCTGAGCAGGAGTATCATATCAGGGAACGGCCCCGCGGATTCGGGGACCACGGGCAATGCCGGGCCGTCGAGCGATTTTCCGGAAACTGATGCGGGTCGAGTGCCGGCTGAAGCGGCGGTGCAGCGTTCTCAGGAAGAGGAAGCATGGCATTCCGTCCCATACGTGGTATACTCGCCCGTCGAAATTCTCAGGGAGAAGGATTTCAGGGATATTCCCGAAGGTGAGGACCAGCGCATGGCCCGCGTCATCAGGGAGATCTTGTCCCCGGTGCTGAGACGGGTTCGAGCCAAGAGGAGGCCCGCTTCATCAGGGCCCTTCATTGACCTCCGAAGAGTGCTCAGAAAAAATGTCCGTTTTGCCGGCGATGTGTGTGAACTGCCGCGGCTCAAACCCGCGTTGAAGGTCAAGAAGCTGGTGTTTTTGTGCGACGTCAGTGGGTCCATGAATCCCTATTTGAGATTCATGCTCCGCTTCATCAAGGAATTGCAGGTTCTTCCGACCAAAGTGGAAACTTTTGTTTTCGCTACCCGGCTGAGCCGCATAACCAGGCTCTTGGCTCATGCGCGCTTCTCACATGCCATGACCGAGATCGGTCACACTGTTCAAGACTGGTCCGGAGGGACGCGTATCGGGTCATGCTTGCAACGGTTCATTTCGGTCCATGGCGCGGCAATGTTGAGACCATCGACGGTCGTGCTCATACACTCGGATGGATGGGACCGAGGAGATCCCAAACTTCTGGAAAGAGCTATGGCCAGGCTGCACAATAGGGCTTATCGTGTCATGTGGGTCAATCCCCTGCTAGGTGGAGCGGAGTACGAACCCACGTGCAAAGGAATGAAAACGGCCCTGCCGTACGTTGATTCATTCTTGCCGGGCCACAACATAGCCGGCCTTGAAAGAGTGGCCGGAACCATACGGGGGCTGTTTTAAGGGGATCTGCCCCGCGAAACTGGAGGCTCATACCAATGCGCTTTCAAAGAGGGAACATATGGCTCAAGTCCGGAAGGGAGAAATCCCCCCTGCCCCCCTTTGCTAAAGGGGGGGACCGGGGGGATTTTGAGACTCGGTCCCTCACCTGTACACTGTACTTCTTTGAACGCAACTTGGTATTACGCCTTGGGGCCTGTCTGTGCCTGACTTCTTTTCAGGGAATTATGTCGTTGGGACTTTGAGCGGAATAGAGATAAAACCATTGAGACAAATTTCGCTCAGCGAAACAAGAGGAGACGGTTATGGTGACTAATGTTGTTGAGCCGGTCAATATCACCGGCGCTCAAGTCTTAGGGGTTTTCTGGAAGATGTTCCTGCGCGCGGCGACACTTGTGTTCGACGCGAACAATCGGGCGATCCGCAGAGAAGGGGGCGTGAGTCTCGGTGATACCCTATTCAACTTCGTCAAGATGTCCTTTCTGGAACATACTGTGGTCAAGTATCGGCATCCTGTCAGGTTCGGCGACAAAGTTATCCTCGACAGTATCTTTCCGCCCTATCCCTCAGCCGCGCTGGACAAGAGATTGTCTAATTATATTAACCATCTGGATCTGACGGAACTCCCGTCGGGTATGGTCTCGGTATCCACGACCAATCAGTGTCCATATTCGTGCGCTTTCTGCTCCACCAACGCGCAGCGAAAGACAGAGGACGACCTTGACGAAGAATTGCTGAAGAGAACCCTGAGTCAGATAGAAGACCTGGGAGTGGCGACCATCATCCTACACGGTGGTGAACCCATGTACCGGTACGATCGGTTTCTTCGTCTGGTCGAGCACGTCAGCGATGACACATGCTTGTGGATGTTCACAACCGGTTTTGGAGTCACTCCGGAAAGGGCCGTGGAGTTGAAGGAAAACGGTCTCTTCGGAGTCTGGGTCAGCCTGGACCACTATGATCCCAAGGTCCACAATCGTCTCAGGGGTCATCGTGAGGCGTTCGATAACGCCTGCCAGGCGGTCGAGAATTTCAAGCGGGCTGGGATCTATACTTGCCTGTCGCTGGTGCCTCCCGAGGATTTTGAAGATGTGGAGAACTTCAAGAAATATTACGATCTGGCCAAGAAACTGGGGGCCGCGGAAATCCGTGTCATGGAGATGAAACCTTCAGGTCGGGAAGCGTGTCAGGGAGTCAAACCCCACAGTCCAATACTGGGGCAATTACAGAAGGAACTGTACGCGGATCCTGCGTACAAGGAACACCCGCCGCTCAGCGGTCTATCGACCTGGCTTGAAAAGGACCCCGCGTTGGGTTGCCAGTGCAGGTTTGAGTATCTCTTTGTCACCTCTACCGGGGAAGTGCAGCCCTGTGAGGCCACGGAAGTCTCTTTCGGAAATATCCTGGAAGAGGACTTCGTGGACATATACAAAAGGGCGTGCGAGGCATTTCCTGCGCCTTCCACCGGATGCATTCCCATGGTCATGTATCCCGAGGTGCAGGATTACCAGCAGAAGAAGGACAGCCTCAAGTCCGCGGAAAAAGGGGACATCTCCACTCGGATCATGGAAGGTTTCCGAGACAAAGGTTGGATCCCAGGGGCTTACAAGCAGATCTGGTCAACATACGAACGGCGTTTGAGGCGCTACAAGAACCGTATGGCCAAGGGATCTGCGCAGAATAGTCTCCGATCCCCCGGGCAGGCGCACGAGACGGCTGAAAGGGAACATAGTCTACCGCAACCTCGTGCATGATGGATCCCTCTCGTTCCCAGGCTCTGCCTCGGAATGCATACCGGGAGGCTACGCATGCGTCGCCGAAATAGTGGGTCCAAACCGGAACTCGGCCGATTTTGCAGTACGTCCATTCTTGCGGGAATCTGAACATGTCTGATGATTCACAAACATTCGCCGAAACAACGGCTTTCCCACGGTCCATAGGCGATCCATACTATTGGACCGGCATGGGCCGGGCCTATCTCGGTGACAGCCTGGACCTGATCAAGGGAATCCCCGATGACCATGTGAATCTGATCCTCACTTCACCTCCATTTGCGCTGACCAGGAAGAAGGAATACGGCAACAAGAGCGCCGAGGAATATGTGGACTGGTTTCTGGAATTCGCCGTGGAATTCAAAAGAATACTGGCCGAGGACGGGTCTTTTGTGTTGGATCTGGGGGGCGCTTATCTCCCCGGGCATCCGGTACGCACCATCTACCAGTTTGAGCTGCTCGTGAGGTTGTGCAAGGAGATCGGGTTCTTCCTGGCCCAAGATTTCTATCACTACAATCCATCGCGTCTCCCCGCCCCGGCCGAGTGGGTTACGGTGCGGCGGATTCGGGTCAAGGATTCGGTCAACACGGTCTGGTGGCTGTCTAAAACGGAAACCCCGAAGGCGGACAACCGACAGGTGCTCAAGCCTTACAGTGACAGCATGAAACAGCTGCTCAAGAATGGATACAAGCCAAAACTCAGACCCAGCGGCCACGACATTTCGGACAAGTTTCAAAAGGACAACAAGGGAGCAATACCTCCCAACCTGCTGCAGCTGGCCAACACCGAGTCAAACAGCGCGTACCTGCGAAGGTGTCGTGAAGCGGGCATCAAGCCTCATCCGGCTCGCTTTCCCGAGGGGTTGGCGGATTTCTTTATCAAGTTCCTGACCGACAAGGGAGACCTGGTGCTGGACCCGTTTGCAGGTTCCAATACCACGGGCAGTGTCGCGGAAAAATTGCAAAGAAAATGGCTCGCCATGGAGATAAACCGAGATTTTGTCGAAGGCAGCGTGTGCAGATTCCTGGACGTAGACTTCCTTGAGATGTCGAACAGCGACCGCATCGCACCCTGCAAATAGCGGGGGAGTAATGATTCAACACTGACATGGACGCTACAACAAGGCCGCCATTCAGATCTCAGCCAATCATATCCTGTCTCATTCTCTTTTCTTGTATCCGCGCGCATCCGCGAAATCCGCGGTCAAAAGTCTCTTGTTTTGCGACGTTACTTGGTATCACTCAGATGCGTTTTTCATAATCTGTTGGTTATCCTGGTACATTTTGGTGAACGGATCCTCCTCGAAATCAAATTCTGATTCCACGTCCCGTTCGAACAGGGAAAAGACCGTGTGATGGATACCCATAAAGACTGGCGCTCCCAAGGCAGAGTCAATGTGAGCGAAGACAGGCTCATCACCGACGGAAATAACTCCCCCAACGTAAATGACCAGAAAGAGCGTCGCCACAACCGCTATGATGATTGTCCATTTCCGACTCATTGTGCCCTACTTTCAGGTAATGGTTCACCGGGCTTGAAGCGGTTCTGCCTTATGCTCGTTTCTCGTCGAGCTTCAACAGGATGTCGCCCATATCCCGAATATGCGTGTTTGAATACTTGATGGAATCCAGGATATCCATGATAAGGGACGCGGATCTCGGGGGGCATAGCCCCTCGAGCAAGCGATCTTCGTACGCGGCCTGGAAATCAATAATCATCTGGCCGAGTTTCACGTCCTGGTCTCCAATGAGTTGGAGCAGGGCCCTGTTGCGCGTCATGAGCACGTCACGGAAGTTGGTCAGGATTTCGATGAGTAGATCAAACAGATTACCGAGTTCCTGATTGGATTTGTCGATGAAAAGAATGCCCTCGCGGTCCTTTATCCGGCAGCAATTCAAGATGCTCTCCAAGTGATCTCCCACCCGCTCCAGGTGGCCCGGAAAGAGCACCACTGCTTTGAGCACTTCCCCGGGAGTCACTTCCAAGGCGCCGAATACAACGTTTCCCGTTAGGCTCTTTTCTTCTTCATGAATTTCCCGACCCAGCCGCTCTGCGGTTGCCATCTTTTCCGGGTCAGGAACAACAAGGATTTGCGACAGAAGCCGGGTCATCTCGATGATCTTGCCCATCATTACCAGCAGGCCCTCTTCAAAATGGGTGACCTCTTCAGGAGGGGTCTCGATCATCTCTTCCAGCCTGTTCGCCTCGGAGTCGAGTTTGGGGCTGATCAAGCGGAATGGATTGAAAAAGAATTTGGTGTCTTTCATGTGTCGCCCTCCTTGCCGGTAGGATGTTGAAGTCCAGGAAAGCAGGATTCAAGCCACACGGCCGAAATGCAGAATAGTCGGCCGCAAGAGGGTTTACACGCGTGATTCTATGTTTCTTTCCCTATTCTCAGAATATGCCCTTGCGCAAAAAATATCAAGTATTTCTAAACTACGGATGTAAGCTTGGGGTTATCGGTGGAGTGACAAGAACAACCAGGTTGCTGCGTCCAGCGTTTGGCAGGAGGGCGCACACTCAGGCGCCCCCTACACTCTGCCCCACGTATGTGAATGATTTCCTCCAGGCCGCAACGTCTTGACATGGGCGCGGCGCACAGGATAACCTGTGTTGGAGCGGAAACAAAGATACGCGCCATTCTTCCGGCAGAAACGTGATTCCGTCCACTGGATGGAACGCGCTCGCGGGGTTGATGATGGAAGACAAGACAAGAGTCTCACCACAGCCTGAAGTAGATCGAGGTAGCTATGACGGCCGTTCGCCTATGGATGGGTGGCATAGATCTGCGTTCTTCAAACTGATGGTGGTGGCGCCCATCTTGGCCGTCATGTTTTCATGGGGGCTTGTGAAGTACCGTGATTACATCGGTGGCGCTTGTGAAAGGGCCGCACAGGGGGATTTGTCGAGACTGGGGGCTGCCATTGAGAGACTTGGCAATGAAATGGGTGACCTGAACTGTCCGGACGGCCTCAAACAGTTTTCCGAGGAGCACATCTCCTATCTTGCCGGTCCCTATTATGGGTGGGGAGGGACCAACAGAAAGTGCAAGGTTCGAATCAGAATGATCGGCAGGGAAATCCAGGGGTGTTCAAAACGAGGGACTCGGCCGACAGGGAAAAAGAATAAGACCTATATTTACCGGATATCGGTTGACAGCGGCCGCGACCTGAAACCTACAGTCGGCGCCTGTACAGGCAAACGGTACGGGTACCCGATGTACACGTCGACCATGCTGCCCGGTGAGGGCAAAGAGAAATGCGTCCTTGGGCCGCCCACGGACGTGAAAAGGTAACAGAAGCCGGGACAACTGACGTGGAGAGATTGTCTCAATCCGCGGTGTGCCATTGCAAGACCCGATGAGCCGGAAACTTCCGCGGCGGGGGTGTTGTCCGGCAGAATTCCGGTCGGGTCATTTTTCCGGATACGCATGGAACAGGACACGGGAAGCGATGGCGCCATTTCAAGGAAGGGAGGTCCGACACATGTTGAAGAAGCTGATTTGGTGGTCTACGGTTCTTCTTGCAGCAGTGGGCGTTCTGGTGGCGGCCCCGGTCGGTCTTGTCTACAACGCGGATGCGGACATCGTCGTAGCGAGACCCTTGCCCCCGGAACAGGAAGAATTCAAAGATGCTCTTGCCGGACTGACGAACAAGGAGATCTATCTGACCACCGGTGTGATTCTCGTTGCCGTTGAGGCCTTGTTCCTCATTGGGTTGGTCATAACCCGTCGGAAACATTTCAATAAGCGACTGCCTGAGAGCGATGTTTAGAACCGGAGAATCCACGGTTTAGGATGAGGAATGACTATGCGGCACAGATCCTCTGCGCCAAATCTGGTCGGAAATCTCGCGGTTTTCGGAACAGCGCACGCGATGGTGGACGGGACGTGCGCGGCCGTGCTCTTTACAATACCGAGCGTCCATGATCTCACCGGCGCTGATTTCTACTATTTGGTCCTCATTTACAATGTTTTAGCGTTCGGAACACAGCCATTGGCCGGCCGACTCACGGACCTACTGCAAACTCCAAGATGGTCCGCGGCCCTCGGGTGTGTCGTGACCGCGGCCTCGGTGTTGGGACTGTGGTTTTCCCCTATGGCGGCTGTTCTATTGGCAAGCGTCGGGAATGCCCTGTTTCATGTGGGTGGCGGCACGATCAGTCTCAATCTGACTCCGCAGCGAGCGACCGGGCCGGGTCTGTTCGTCGCGCCCGGGGCAATCGGACTTGCCGCAGGCATTGCCATAGGGAAGGCAGGCCTGTTCGTTTCCTGGCCGTTTGTTTGCTTACTCTTGACTTGTTGTGTGGGCATGTGGGCGGTCAAGATTCCCTCAATCGATTATGAGCGAAGGTCCGCGGCCACGACCATCACTTTTTTTGGAGTCATGGTTCTGTTGCTGCTGGGGTCGATCTCGATCAGGACGCTCATCGGGTTTTCGGTCGCGTTTCCGTGGAAAGCGGATTCCACGCTGCTGGCAATTCTAGTCGTGGCTGTTTTCTGCGGCAAAGCCGCGGGTGGGGTGTTGGCCGATCGCTATGGCTGGCTTCCGGTTGCCGTCGCAGCCTTATTGATATCAGCGCCGTTGATCCCATTTGGCGCCAATGTGCCCGGTCTGGCAATAGTCGGCGTGTTCTTGTTCAATCTGACAATGGCCGTGACATTGGCGGCAGTTGCAGGCGCGTTTCCGGGGCGGCCCGGATTTGCTTTCGGATTGACGTGCCTCTTCTATATTGCCGGAGGGCTTTTAGCCTTCACTTACGGCAGAGATCTTCTAAACAACCCTTGGATTGTACTGTTGGTAATTCTGTGCTCCGCGGCCGCGCTGTTCGCGGGATTGCGGATGTTCTTGGATTACCGTAGTCTTTCAGAGTCCCGACCACCGGACAGTTCCCCCGTTGAGATGTGAGAATGTGCGATGATACCAAGCCGCCGCTTGTCGGGGTGGAACTTGCTTGCTCTCGCGGGGAATCCGATCGAGATCCTACTTGGCGATAGCGAATTACATTCTTGCGCTTGTGCTGACTATTGTCGTGGAAATCGGCGTTGCCGCGGCCCTGCCGCACAACACGAATGTGTCCGCGCGAACCATCGTCCTTGTCAACCTCATGAGCCATCCCTTGCTCCACTATGTGCTCTGGACCAACCACTATGCGCAGTTCATGACCGTCACGTGGCCTGTGCTGATAGGTCTGGAGATGGGCGTAGTGGTCCTGGAATGGGCTCTGCTCCTCTTTGTGGTGCGAGAGAAGGCAATACATCTGTTCTATCTCTCCTTGGCAATGAACGCTGCATCGTTTACCGTCGGGCTGGTGGTATTCCGGTTAATGGACTCGCGGACCTGGGTCGGCTAGTCGCAATCCCGTCCATATCATACCAACTACCACTCCCGAGAAAAGGCACAACAAAGCATGAGAGTCCTTTCCCCTCGTTCCCAGGCTCTGCCTGGGAACGCATACCGGGAGGCTCCGCCTCGGACATACACATTAGGAGCGCGCTTGCTGCGCCTGGATTGCAGGAACGTCCGATGCAAACCTCAAATCACGCTCTGTCCGCGCTCCGGTCCTTGATGGGCCGACGATCGAAGATAGAGGATACTCGCTTCAGGCATTCCGCTGCAATAGAAGCGTTTCTGACCAGGCTTTGCGCTCCCAACGAACCTGCCGCGGGTTGGTTGCGAAGGATCTCCCGTCTGGGTGACCGAATCGTTTGCAAGATCAACAGGGTGAGGCGCTTTTGACCGGCTCTCCCGGCGCCCCCGGGAGATCGCACAGTCATACGATGAAGGGCATCCCGTGCGGGTTCAGGGCGTAGAGGCCTTGGCGACTTCCGGCAAATAGCTGCCGGATTTCAATAGCCCCGCCCATAATTCTTTCCGTGAGTTGATCCGTCAGGACTTTCTCTATGCCCTCTGTGGTCTCTGTGGCCCAAAAAAACAATTTGCCACAGAGATCACAGAGACCACAGAGGTAATATTGTGATGCCGTTCACAAATGGTCTCTCGCCGGAGTCAGTCAACAAGGACCCTTTTGGGCGTGTTGCTTTGAAATAGGAAAGCGTTTGGGTCTTGGCGACTTCCGGCAAATAGCTGCCGGATTTCAATAGCCGCACCCATAAATTCTTTCCGTGAGTTGATCCGTCAGGACTTTCTCTATGCCCTCTGTGGTCTCTGTGGCCCAAAAAAACAATTTGCCACAGAGATCACAGAGATCACAGAGGTAATATTGTGATGCCGTTCACAAATGGTCTCTCGCCGGAGTCAGTCAACAAGGACCTTTTTTTGGCGTGTTGCTTTGAAATAGGAAAGCGTTTGGGTCTTGGCGACTTCCGGCAAATAGCTGCCGGATTTCAATAGCCCCGCCCATAATTCTTTCCGTGAGTTGATCCGTCATGACTTCCTCTGTGCCCTCTGTGGTCTCTGTGGCCCAAAAAAATTTGCCGCAGAGATCACAGAGCTAATATTGTGATGCCGTTCACCAATCGTCTAGTGTCGGAATCATTTGGATTCGGGACTTCGCTCTTTCAAATACGATTGTTTGCTCGCGGCCTTGGTGACTCCGAGCGGCGCGGGGACAGCCTTCTTGCTCACGATGTCTTTCCACAGTATGGGAGCGGGGTCATTTGCCCCCTGATCCGCATCGCTCTTGATGGAACCCCTTTCCTGCCATTGGAAAATACCCGCGACCACGACAACGACAAAGGCCAAGACCACCACTACCACAACAGCCGCGGTGATCATGCGGCCTCTCTTTTGGGCTGGTCCGTTGTCGGCTTCGCTCTCTTCTTCGTCAGGCTCAGGGGTTTCTTGCTCCTGGACCTGTTCTTCTTGATCGCCGTTCTCCAGGCTTTGGGACTCCAGTTGATCTCTTGCTTCTTCAGCCACGGTTCTTCTCCCATGCGCTAGTTGAGATTATGTGATGAGCCAGGCTTTCAACGGCATCCACCACTCCTATGAATGCCTGGTGGAGGTCTCTTTCTTCGGCTTCCTTCCGCAGTTCATGAACCCAGTCCAGGTGATCCCCGCAAAATGACCGTATCTCCTCAGGCGGTCGATTCTCAATGAGAAACCCCAGAAACTCGAGCAAAACAGCCAAATGATCCGGGGCCATGGTCGCCTCAGGATCCGGGATCATTCCGAAGGATTCGAGCACATCCAGCATGTGCGACGCTGGGTCTCCCCAGGCCATGCCCTTTTCACCCGCAAGAGGATGGCTCCGGTCTCCGGTCCAGGCCTTGTATACTGATTCCTCCAGGGGTAACGCTTCCGGCGAACCCACAAAAAGCTGCTGATTCTCATTCCAAACTTGCCTGAACCCCTTTGGATCGGCCCAGAGTTCAGTAAAATTCGTCCCTGGAATCCGAGACAAGACATCCACAGCCTCACGCGCCTCACTGTCGGTCAGGTTCTGGGGCGACCCGAACAGCCTTGACAGCGACTCCGCGGCCCGAGCAAGATCTTCGCGGTTCAGTGGCTCAGAGGACGCTGGGGCCGGCTGAACCAGGGAAGCAAGGCTTCCGGTGGATGAGTGCTGCGTCACGACGATTCCTTTAAAGATGGGTGCGCTGGGAAGTCCTCCGAGTTCCGTCTTGGACCCACGATCCAAGAGGGCGTAGCATGCTACGCCCCTACGACCGGGACCCAGCGCCTTTGCGGACATTTTTGTGTTTCAATGTGCCTCATCAGGGCACGAGAGTTTGCTCAAACGACAAAGACAAGCCTGAGATCTGGTCCCCAAGCACCGGGGTCTTTGCCCGGTTCTACACAATCTGGGGCGGCTGACCCGATAAGATGACCAGAGCCCTGAGGCTCAGGCCTCCTATCAAGACCAGGATCTCGGTCCCGACCAGCATGAATTTGGGCAATTCGCCGTACTCATAGTATTCAACGACGCTCAGGAGAAATGGAATCAGTATGCCCGCCACAACCACAAGCGCCCAGAAGTACGGACTCAGTGAGCCCGATATCAACATCTGGGCCGATGCCGCGGCCTCGGCCGACCGCGTAAGGGACATAAAGATCAGCAACCCCAACACAAGGCCTTCCGCCGCGAGAAAAATCACGTGTCCCAAGGCGAAGTTCGTCAGGGTCTTTATGCCTCCCAGATCTATTATGGCCGCGCCTATCAAGGCCACGGCCAGGCCGGTGGACATTGCAGACACTGCAAACAGAACCGGCATCAGCGGGGTGTTCCAGAAGGGAACGCCGTTGATCACCGCGATAAGGACCCCTGTGTATCCTGCTGTGGCCACGGCCAGGACACTACCCGCTATCTCAAGGAAGCGCGTATATTTTTTGGCGATTCGACCGACAAAAGTGATCTCATTTATTGCTGCGCCGTACAGAAACGCTATCGGAATAAAGCCGGAAAGAATATACAGGCCCCACGTGATCATACTTGTCAGATTATAGCCCAGGTAGATCTGACGCCAGGGCTCCCAGAGGCCCGCCTCCAGGTCAAATACCAGGCACGCGGTCCCGATGGCCACAAGAGGCCCCGCGGCAAGAGACCCGGCCCTGGAAAGGGATTTAGACCAACCCGGAGCAAGAAGGTCGCCGGCCACGGCTGCGATAAACGCGCCTGCGCCCGCGCCGGCAAGAAACAGATAAATGATGATGAGCCATCCCCACGCGCTCTCAGGCATGGTCAACTCCTTTTGTAGAAGATCTTGGGTCTGGTATTCATGTCGGGCCTCAATGGCTGCGCCCGATTTTCTGCTATGAATCGTGATATCTCACTGGCCGGATCTTCCAGATCACCGAAGATCCTCACCTGCGTGGGACATGTTTGAGCACACACGGGCGTGCCTCCTTCCTTTACCAGCTCGATGCAGAATCTGCACTTGACCACGATTCCCCTGTGGTGGTCCATTGTCCGCATCTTGTAAGGACAGGCTTCAACGCAGTACTTGCATCCCACACAGAGCTTGGGATCCACCAGGACCACTCCGTCTTTCGTCTTGTACGTGGCCTTGGTCGGACAGACCCTCAAACAAGGAGGGTTATCGCAATGGTTGCACTGCAGCGGCACGAACTCCCTGGCAAAGGACGGGAAAACTCCCTGCTCCTTTTCGACCACCTTGTTGAATTGTTCATCCACAGGCAAGTCATTCTGGTTTTGGCACGCGATTTGGCACGCGTGGCAGCCGATGCACTTTGTCGTATCAATTGCCATTCCGTAAACCGGCATTTTCAGCTCCGTGGTGAAATGCTTCTTTTGACCGTAGGTTCCATGATCTCTGCACCCTGGACCCTTCACTCTGTCCCGCTTCCGCGAACCCGGCGCCCTTTGATCAGGCTCCGCGACCATTGTCAGGCGCGAGTCTTTTCCACCTTCACAATGATCTCATTTGCCATGCAATGACCCAGCACCGGGTCAAAGTAGGTCGGCAGAAAATCATTGTAAGAAATCCCATACCCAAAGCCGCCCTGACCATGTTTCTTCGCAAAGGTCAGATTCTTTGAAAACACACCGTATGCGCTTGGCAAGAAGATGCAGTCAGGATGAATTCCGTCGGTTACCTTGCAGCGAACTCTGCCCTTGCCCACCGAGGATGTCAGGGTCATGGATTCACCGTCTCTAAGGCCCAGGGCCTTGGCCCGCTCAGGGTGTATCCAGGCTCGACTCCCGTTCTTTTCACTCGTGATCTTCATCAGATACGGCTGATTTACCGTGCGCGTATGGGTATGATGCGCCTGCTTGCCGTGGATCAATCGGAAAGAGTGCGGATCTTTCGGATCAGGCATCACAAGCGGCTCTTCCCACCCCGGCACAGCCGGAAGATCCAGAGATCGCAGGTATTCCGACGCCAGGGCCAACTTACCTTTGGCCATGGGTGTCTTGAAATGGGGGTCACCCGGCTTCCATTCGCCTCCAAGGTCAATGACCCCTTCTTTTCTGAGCCGTTCCATGGTCACGCCGAGAGGCTTGAGCGCGGCCCGGTTCCACTCTTCCAAGGTGAAATTGAAGTACTTGCCCACTCCCAGATGGGGCGCGATCTCCGGGAGAATTTGCCCGAGTGGCTTGGTGTCATACAGAGGTTTGACGGTGGGCTGCCTGATTGCAACCTGCTTGGTCTTTATTGAATGGCTGGTGTATATGACATCGTCACGCTCAAGATAAAAGGATTCCGGCAAAATGTAGTGACAGATCGCCGCGGTCTCCGACAAGACGTAGTCAAATCCGACCAGGAGTTCCAGCTTCTTGTAGCCTGCGATCACCCTGGCGGGGTTGGGCGCGGTCCGAAGCGGATTAGTGTGATAGACGAATCCGGCCTTGAGTTCACCTTTGAGGGCCAGCTCGGGAATGGCCTGCGTCATTCCGTGACCCCTGGGTAACAGAGGATAACGCTCCGGATCTCCTGACCCGTCCGACATAGGGCCTTCAACCCTCGGGGGCGATGGGTGCTCGGACTTGTCAAGTTTACCCAGCTTGGGCTTCGGAGAGAAAAACAGCCCCCCAAGCTGGTTGAAGTTCCCCAGCAGCCCGTTGACACATGCCACGGCCCTGACCAACTGAAAGCTGTTCTTGTACTGCGTGCCCATGGCCCCGTGATAACCGCGATGAAGCAGCGCCCTCGGCGCGGCATCTGCCAATTCTCTCGCCAGCTTGACTATGGTCTCCTTTGGAACGTCGGTCTTCTTCTCAGCCCATTCGGGCGTATATTGCTTGACCTCTTCAGCCAACTCCTCGAAGCCCACAGTGTGGTTCTCGATGAAATCTTTTTGGTGGATCTCCTCGCCTATCATAACATGGGCCACGGCCAGCATCAGGGCAAGGTCGGTTCCCGGTCGAATGCGAATCCATTGCGCCGCAATTGACGCGGCCTCGCTGAAGCGCGGGTCGATCACCACTATCTTGGCGCCTTTGTCCCGACCCTTCGCCATGGCCCCCAGTTGGCCCAGATTCAGTCCAGCCGCGGGATTTCGCCCGACGAGCACAATCATGCGGCTGTTCTCCATGTCCATAGCGGGCTTGGGCTTTCCTACCGTAAGCCACCAGCCGATGTTTCTGGGCATGAAACAGGTGCTGCCATGAGAAAACACGTTGGGAGACTCCAGGGCCCTCATCATCCTGCGACCCAACGTTGCGTTTGCCTGGGGGTGATGGAGCCAGAACAGGGAATGAGGCCCATGTTTTGCGGAAATCTCCTTAACCTTGCTTCCGATTTCCTTGTACGCCTGTTCCCATGAGATCGGCTCGAACTTGTTGGGGCCCACCCGTTTCAGAGGCGACTTGATTCTGTCGGGATTGTAAACCTCGTGGAGGAACCCATGACCCTTGGCGCACATCCGTCCACGATTGTTCCCTCCCAGGGGATTACCTTCAGCCTTCCAGATGCGCCCCCCCCTGGAGTAAACCTTTATCGCGCACCAGTTCCCGCATGCATCGCAAAGGGTCGGCGTCACTTTCAGATCTCCTGCAGGTTGCCGAATCGAGGCCCACGCGTCAAAACTCAGATAACGAGAGGCCGCCATTGATGCGCCACCCGCGGCGGAACCCACGAGAAATTTTCTTCGGGTCAAAGTCAGGTTTTTCATCTTCCCTCCACCGGGATTGAAGAGCGTCTTCATATCTATATATGCATATTGCTATGCTGTCAAGTCATTTTTTCCTCATGAATGACGAGGGATTACCGGGCCATTTTCCCACGCGGTTCGCGAGGGAAATCCGCATGCCAATGGCCGGAACGCAGTGCCTCCCGGTATGCGTTCCAAGGCAGAGCCTGGGAACGAGAGGAAGAAGGCACACGGAGTCGTGCTCCATTCGCTACTTGAAATGGTCCCACCCACGGGGGGCCAGGGTCTCGGTAGACCCGTCGGTCCGGGCCAGTTGGATTCCCGTCCCTGGAGCGAACTCCCCTATGGGGTGGAGCTCGCAGCCTCTTTGTTCGAACAAATCTTCAAGATCCGCGACCCGAGATGGTCTTATTGCCGCGAGAAGCACGTACGCCTCGCCTCCGTGGAGAGTGAAATCAAGCGGATCTATGGCCATCCGTGTCGCGATTGTCATGAGTTCTTGAGTCATTGGGAGTTTGTTTTCGTAAAGCACGGCCGCCAAACCGGACTCTCGACAGAGGTGACCCAGGTCTGAGGAAACCCCGTCCGAGACGTCAATTGCGGCTGTGCAAGCGCCCGACTCGGCAAGGAGGCGGCCCTCCTTCACGTGGGGTCGGGGTTCCAAATGAGCCCGGACAAGGTCCGGCGCGCAATCTACGGGCAGGTCCGTGGACCCGATCAGAATTTCCAGACCGGCCGCGGAATCACCCGGATGCCCTGTGAGCACGATGATGTCGCCCGCTTGGGCTGTGTGCCGAAAGAGCACTTCTTCACGGGGAACCGATCCTGTAAGCGCTATGTTTATCAGGAGATCGTTCTTGGAGCCGGTGGTGTCCCCACCGAGTAGATTCACCGAGTATTCCCGCGCGATATCGCTCATGCCTCGGTAGAAGCGGTCGAGCCACTCCACTTCGATCCGGTCGGGAATCGCGAGGCTTATGAAAGCGTCAAGCGGCTTACCACCGCACCCCGCGATATCGGAGAGGTTGATCGCCAGGGCCTTTGCGCCGATTACCTCCGGAGACCCCCATTGGAACAGGAAATGCACTTTCTCCACCAGCAGGTCTGTGGTCATCAGCAGGTAATCAGGACCCCCGAGATCCATCACCGCGCAATCGTCCCCAATGCCCTTGACAACGCCCTCAGGCCTTATGGCGCCCAGAGGAGCGACACGGTCGATGAATCCGAATTCTCCTATATCGCGCAGATTCATGGGAGCTTCCGTAGTGAAGAGCAATGTACAAGTTCCACTCTGCTCACCACAATAGAGCATCCTCTGCAGGCTTTCAATTGGTTGTCGATCGAGCACACCGGTTTCTGAGTTCCTACCTCTGGTTGAGACGGACTCAATGGGCCGACACAAAAAGGTTTTCCCAATTAAAAACAATCAATAGTGCCACGCATTGAAAATGGGTTCCACGGCTGGAACCCGCTCACTTTAATCCTCTCCCACCAGGGGAGAGGGGTTCCCGGCCCCTCTCGACGCTGACTCAGCGACACACTTGACACAGGGGGCTTCGGCCGGACGGCATTGATGCGGGGTTTCCGCTGTAGGGGCTACGCATGCGTCGCGCCGTACGTCCTTGGCCCGCGGCGCCTTCTGTTGCTGTCAGGTTTATTTGGTGACAAGTCCTAAGTTAACGTCTATAGGCGTAGGGAGAGGGTCATCTTAACACCGAATATCAATGCGCATCACTATAGATCCTTAGTAACCGTTCACCGCGAACCGTACAAGCTCCCGGAATTACGTATGGGGGAGGTTTGAAGGGGGAGATGAGTCGCCCCCTCCATTCTCACCGGGCGCAGAACCGCTTCAAGCCCGGTGAACCATTACGCTCCTTACACCACGAGGTTGCACTCTCCAGCCTGGTCTTGAAAAGTTCACAGACTGGATGTACTCTTGTGCGTGTTCTCACGTTGAATTATAGTAACCGTTCAGAGGGACGAAGTTCATCTTTCTTACAGATCTTCGCTCCCTAGCTCCAGTCCGGATGGAGCAGAATTCCAGCCTAGCAAAAGCCTCAATGAGCACCCTCTAAGGAGCAACCATGTTTGGCGGCCGCCACCAGTTTTTCAGGAAGCTCCCAAGCTTGTCGGCCCGTGAAATGGGAGTTTTTGGGAGGGGGTCCCGGGGGAGGCGTTTTTGCAAAAACGCCTCCCCCGGTGAACTCTTACGAACTGAAAGGACGACGATCATGAAAATCAGAATAACTGTGGGCGACCTATCCGTGAACGCGCAACTCAACGACACCCCAACGGCCAAGAAGGTGGCTGCCGTATTGCCCCTCAAGGCCGGGTTCAGCACCTGGGGCGACGAAATCTACTTCACCATACCGGTGGATGCGCAGCTTGACGAAAGCGCCAAAGAAGTCGTAGACATGGGGGAATTGGGATACTGGCCCACAGGCAAGGCATTCTGTATCTTTTTCGGCCCCACCCCTATGAGCGAACCGGGCAAAATAGTCCCGGCATCCGCGGTGAACATCATAGGGAAAGTAATCGGCGACGCCGCAGATTTCAAGTCCGTGATGAACGAAGATGAGGTAAGATTGGAGCTTGATTCAATTGCAGGCGGTTGATGTTGTTGTCCTCTAATTCAATGCGCTCAACCCGGTATTGAGATCGTCAAGATCGGGGTCAAGTCTTGCTTCTTGATCTGTTCCTTTCCGGATCATGAAGCGGATCAAGATACAAGACCCCCACCCGATCTGAGCCGCCACTCGGGGAACTCCCCAGTGCATCCATTTTCATAGGAGTGACAATGGTAGGATGGGGTGAGTGAAGCGAACCCCATAGATCGAGGAATTTTCCCGATGAGGTGAGGCGTGAAAACCGCGACCGATGGGATTCCCTCCGGTCATCCCATCCTACGTGCTCCATTTGTTCGCAATGCTCCACCCGGGAAACTGAGGAATTTAAGAGCGTCCCTCTTTCCCCATAGTAATCATTCACCCTCGAAGGGCAGACACACAGGTCTGCCCCTACGTCTGGGTCTGGATCCGTCGTGGTGCAGAGTGTAGGGGCTCACCTGTAAGGCTGTATCAAAGCTCAATTTCATACACGGATCGTGCTACCCAGATGAGGGCTTCCACGGAGGACAGTCTGTAATGTATCGGAATTAAGAAGGCGCAGCATGCGGCGCGCCGTACGCACGGCCTCGCCATGCACAGATCGAGGCACGATTCCTGTATCTTTCCAGGTTTTAGGACAGCCTCTTCATCGCCGGGCTTTGGATTCCGTGGTTGACTTGCGGATGGTGTTGAACTATATCCACGTGACTGGCGTGCGTCCGCGCGGAAGCTCTCGTAGAAGCGCGCTGTGGGAAAGTTGCCCGGGAAAGACGCTCAAATCCCTTCCGCGTCCGAGAGAAGCACAGGCTGAGCGCCCCTGGCGCCGCCTTGCAGCGCGGCATACGCAAAGGCAATACTACACTGTGAAAGCGAATCCGTATCATGACCCGTGACAGAAGTAGGGATGACAAAAAGAAGCGTCGATCCAGGGTAACCGCTCCGATTCTGTCCTTGATATTTCCGGGCCTGGGCCAGATCGTTCGCGGTCGCGTATTTGCGGGCCTGTTGTTCTTCTTTAATGTGGCGCTCTATTTCCTGCCCATTCTCCCCCAGTTTTCGGAACACGGAATGGATTACGACATTCAGACCCCATCCGTGCTCATTGCATTCGGGTGCTGGCTCTGCGGCGCGCTCGACGCGTTTCTTCTGAAGAGTTCGTTCCTGGTGCTCGCTCTCCTTGTTGCCCTGTTCTGTTTCGGAACAGGTTTTTTCGGGTCCTTTTTCATTCTCCCCTACCTGGACATTTGATTCCGACTTTCCTGCCGGCGCTGTCGAGGCATGTAAGTTGGTCTTAAACGTGAGCAGGAATAGGGTCTTTCAGCATTCACAGGATGTTGGTCGTCCTGGAATCTTCGGTCTTGGCTTGAGTTTTATCTCCTGAAAGCATAGAACAAAGCGGTTATGAATCAACTTCTACATATTCGAGGTCTGAGAACCGTTTTCAGTTCCAATGACAGCGAAGCGGTTGCGGTGGACAATCTTGACTTGAACTTGCACGCAGGGGAGACTCTGGGACTCGTGGGGGAGTCGGGTTGCGGAAAAAGCGTGACGGCCCTGTCGATCATGCGCCTGATTCCTTCGCCCCCGGGAGAGATCGCAGCAGGGAAAGTCGAATTCGACGGCGTGGACCTTCTTTCCTTGAGCCCTGCGGACATGCGAAAGATCCGCGGAAACGACATCTCCATGATTTTTCAGGAGCCTATGACCTCCCTCAACCCGGTCTTCAAGGTGGAAGACCAAATAGGCGAGGTTTTCCGCGTGCATCGTGACATGAACAAAAGCGACGCAGCCCAGGCCGCGGTGGACATGCTGCGCAAGGTGGGTATTTCGTCTCCGGAACGCAGGGCCCGCGACTATCCCCATCAGATGAGCGGAGGCATGCGCCAGCGCGTGATGATAGCCATGGCCCTGGCATGCGATCCGAAGCTCATGCTCGCCGACGAACCCACCACGGCTCTTGACGTGACTATTCAGGCCCAGATCTTGGATCTCATGAACGATATCAAAACCACAAAGGGAACCGGCATAATACTGATCACTCACGATCTTGGAGTGGTGGCTGAGATGGCGGACCGGGTGGCTGTGATGTACACCGGCATGATCGTGGAGGAGGCGTCTGCAAAGGAATTGTTCTCGGACCCCCGGCATCCGTATACCCGGGGCCTGCTCCGATCGATTCCCCGGATAGATCGCGGCAGCGGTCGAAAATCCGAACGCCTTTATGTGATTCCGGGACTGGTCCCGGATTTGAGGAATCTTCCAGTCGGCTGCACATTTCAGGAAAGGTGCCCGGAGGTGGACGAGGTGTGCAAGGAGCCGCCGACCCTTGAAGAGAAACCTTCCGGACACCTTGTGAGATGCTGGATGAGATGACGGCAAGACCAACGATTCTTTGAGGAGATAAACCCCATGGTAGACAATTCACACCCCCAAGTATTCAATATTGGGGCAAAGAAGACTTATGTGAAAATCAAGTACCGGGTCCAGGTTGAGGGTGGACCCGTGCTCAAGGGCGGAGAAGTTCCTGAGACAATGGATTTTGTGACAGGGTACCTGCACGTGGTGCCGGGGCTTGAAAAACGCCTGATAGGACATGGGGAAGGTGAACGGCTCTCGTTCACTGTCCCGGCGGAGGAGGCATTTGGAGAGCGCAGGGAAGAACTGATCATCGAAAAGAATAAGGATGAATTTCATTTTCCCGAGAGCTTCAGTCCATATCCGGGGATGGAATTGCCGCTCGTGACCAAAGGCGGCGAAGGGCCTGACTCAGTGAGAATTCGGGAGGTGCGGGACAACACCATTGTCATCGACCTGAATCATTCGCTGTCCGGAATGGCTTTACAGTACGAACTGGAGATCATCGAGGCGCGGCCTGCTAAAGAAACGGATGTCTGCTCGGAGTGGGACTCCCCGTCGGAGGACCAAGCCGCGTGCGCGGGCATTCAGCAGATCGTCCTGGGCGACGAAGAACCCGAGAACTGATGGACCGCGTTCACGTGAACTCTCATGCCTAAGGGTTTGTCACAAAATAAACCTGACGGCAACAGAAGGCGCCGCGGGCCAAGGACGTACGGCGCGACGCATGCGTCGCCCTCTTTATCGCAAGGATGAGGCGCGTGTCACTTGCAAGGGTTATTCCGTGACGGACGCTAAAGATAAGGCATGAAGATTCGCATGAAGGTCCCGTGGAAAAACCACCCCTTTGCGGGTCTACGTATGGGATGGTTTCTTCACTGGACTTTCAGGTAAACTCTCATGTCAAGAGAACGACAACGAAGAGGAATTGTCCGGGTGAGGTGTGGCGTGAAAGCCTCGACCGATGGGATTCCCTCCGGTCATCCCATCCTACGTGCTACGTGCTCCACGATCTCCTGTGCAGACGAAGCAAGGCGTGCAACCGCATGTAGCCGAATCAAGTGGCGTCGGGGATCTCAGGCGGCCGCTCCCCGGGCGGAAACCTGCGGCTGCTGTGGCCAAGGTCGGACAGGGGAAACCACACCGTGAAAACTGTTCCGTCCTTGTCGGACTTCACCGAGATGGAGCCGCTGTGATCTTCCACTATTTTCTTGGTCACGGCCAGTCCGAGTCCGGTGCCGTGTTCCTTTGTGGTGAAAAAGGGCTTAAATACCTTTTGGAGTTCCTCAGGCGGTATTTCGGGCCCTTCATTGCGTATTTTCATTTCATAGTACCCTTCTGATTCCAGATTTCCGGTCTCCAGGGCCTTCTCACTGGGTAGCGAGACCCCCGTGTTCACCGCTATAACTCCTTCCCCCGGGGAGGCTTCAATCGCGTTGCACAACAGGTTCAAGAACAGCTGCTGGAAACGGCCCGGATCAAGGGGCACAGCGTCCGTCTCGGGACCCAGGGTCACTTCCACGTGTAGGCGCTTCTCCCGTGTTCGTGACTCTGTGACACCAATTAAGTACAGGATGAGGCTGTTCGGATTGACATTTTGTAGCCGAACCTCTTCACGGGAGGTGAAATCGACAAGCCTGTCCAGTATTACCTCCAACCTCCCTATTTCACTGGATATGATCCCGGAGTACTGCCTCTGGGCCCCGATGTCCAGCGTGTCTGGGGAATCGAGTTGTTTGGCCATTCTGCGCGCGAAACCGCCGATGATCGCAAGAGGCTGCCTCAGTTCATGGGCCACTTCCGCGGCATGTTCGTGAATGGCCTTGCTCTTGCCCTGCTGCAGGATATGTTCGTAGAGCTCGTCAATTACGGCGATCTTCTCCAGGAGCGCGGCTTTGGACGCCTTGAGTTCCACTTCCAGCTTCTTACGGGCCGTTCTGTCACGCATGACCCCCTCGAAGCCTGTAGGGCTCTCACCACGACCGTAAGAAGCCTTAACACGGATTCTCGCGAATTTCTTGTTCCCGTGGGCATCAAGAATCCCTACCTCTTCGTCCCATATTGCGTCAGACCGCAACTCCCGGATGGCCTCCAACCGATCCCGGTGTTCAGGAATCACGTAGTCCGCGGGCGTGTTTTCCAATATGGCGCTCACCGGATGCCCCAGGAATCCTTCCGCTTGAGTATTCACAAAGGAAAAGCGTCCGGCCGCGTCAAGTGAGAAAATTATGTCCGGAACCTGTTCCACGAGGTTTCGGTACAGGTGTTCCGAATCCCTCAGCCACTCCTCCATCAGCTTCCTCTCCGTGATGTCGACGATCATCTCACTGGCGCCGACCACTTGGCCTGATTCATCTCTGATGGGAATCGCAGTGTGTTGAAGCCACAGAGGTCGGCCTTGTTTGTCGTATCTCATCCGTTCTGAGACCGCACGCTCGTTACCTTCGAACACCTGTTTGACCGGGCACCCGGGACACACGTTCTCACTGTCGGCCATGAACTGGTGACAGGTCTCACCCAGAGGCTCTCCAAAGATCCTTTTGAGCAACTCGTTGGCGTACAACACATTGAAATTCAGGTCGATTTCCCAGAACATCTGGCCGGCCGCTTCAAGCAAGGCGCCCAATCTTTCTCTAACAGACGATTGATCCACTGAGTTCCTCCGCGTTCCCTGTGGCCGTTAGATCAACTCTTGATCGCTTCGCACTTCCAGTCAAATTATGGCGACTTCAGGAACCATTGTCCAGCCCATTGTCAGGCTCTTCACGTACAGTGATTCTCTCCCATGAGTCTGATTGCTCGGACCTGGTCACCGCGGGTTGACCCAATTGTCCGGAGAGGCTCTTCGTGCGTACCGGTTTAGGACCCGCCTCAATTTCGGATCATCTTTCAGGGTGAACAACAGGCTCTTCTCGTCATTCAGTGCTCCTTGGATACGTTTGAGATACTTGGCCGGATTCTCTCGCAGGGCGCGTTCCAAGTATTTGAGTGCCTTGTCGGGCTCGTCCAGGGAAATGAAACAGTAGCCCATGAGATAGTACCCTTGCCCTCTGTCTTCCGCTCGCTCATATTTCTTGAGGTTCAGGTGAATCTTCTCCGCCTCATCCAGGACCTTGCGCGCGCGGTCATACGCGTCCATGACGATGAAGGTTCGGGCTATGGAAATCAGATAAATGGGGTTGGATTCATCCTGGGACGCGGCCTCCTTGTAGTATCCCAAGGCGGCTTGTCTCTTTCCCACTGAGAAATAGAGGGTGGCGATGTTGGAGAGCACCTTGGCACGCTCTTCAGGAGAATCCGCGAATTCCAATGCTCGATTATAATTTGCCATAGACCCGGCATGGTCGCCCATTTTCTTGTAGCAAACCCCTATGGCATTGAAACCAACGAAATTCTCGGGCTCCTCCACAACGTGATTCTTGAAAGCCTCTATGGCTTCCTCCAGATTACCTTCCCTGGCAAGACGGATTCCATTTTTCTTCCAATCCACGTATTCACGGGACTTATGTTTGGTGACATCCTTATCAAACCTCGACATTGTTCGTTTGCGGAAGATCTTTTTGGAACAACCTCCAACAGACAAACTGAGGCACATGGCGGCCACCAAAGCCGCCACAACCACTGCAATGCAGCGTATCGAGCCACTGCCCGAACTGATGCGGATCTTCCTGATCCCTGTCAATCTGTGCATCAGACCAATGCTGGACACTCTTTTATCTCCTCGGTATTCGCGGGCTTGAAAACAGGATCTATGGGATACCCACGTCTCAGAATCGAGGCACAACGAAACATGAAAATGCCGGTGGAACAACAGGGCCCTTTTGTACGGCGCGACGGGCGGTCGCCCGACGGGAAGCCACGACATTCCAAGAAAAAGGACACTCTCATACAAAAGTCCTCCATGTTCGCGAAGGCGCCGGCCCCAAGTATGGGAGGCGGAGCCTCCCGACATGCATTCACAGGCAGAGCCTGGGAACGGGCGGAAAGGACTTTCATGGTTCGTTGTGCCTTTCCTTGGGCATTGGGATTTCATGGGAACGGCACTTCCCTCAAATCCTGCGGTCATTAGCTTACCGAATCGGTCGCCCTGTGGCAACTACCTGGATGTGCTGCAATCTTGACAAATTAGCCGTTCAAGGCTAGTATCAGATTTGAATCTTATAATCCGGTACTTGCCGGGAAAAAAGCAGATCCCTATGGCATCGCCTGAAAAGAAAACCGTATCGATCAGTTCCCGCGTTGCCGGCTTCATTGGTTCGAAGGCGACTCGAAAGAAGAAACTGCAGGCCGCTTCCATGCAGGTCGAATTCACGCTGCGTGACACCCTGGTGATGTTGTGCTACCTGAGCAGGGACCCGGATCCGGAGATATCTTCCCAGGCCCGCAAGAACCTCATACCTGCCACCAGAAGGTGGCACTCCCGACCGGACCGCCCTGAGCTTCCTGAACCTATTCTGGAAGTCGTCACAAAGGTGATTGAAAGAATCGGGGCAAAGAAGGAGTCCGCCGCCGAAGCCGAAGACAGGGATGAGGTCCGGGGAAACATCGGTCTGCTGGGGCTGGGGGAGATCATTCAGGCCGTCGATCACAATAACCGTACTGTTTCAATCACACTGCACTTCGATCAAGAAACCGCGGTGGTTTACACAGAGACAGGGAAAGTGGTGGGGGCCGTAGCAGGTGACACGGATGGCCTGGATGCGCTGTACAAGGCTTTCGGCTGGCAGAACGCCCGGTTTACCTATACCCATGCCATGCCCGGTCCTTTCGATCAAAGGATTCAGGCCAACACCCTCAACCTCGTGATGGACGCGTTGGAACACGTCCCTGATGAGGATCCGTTCGATGACGAAGCGAGTACGAGCTGGACGGTTGAGGGAGATCTGAACACGATGAACCTTTTCGAGATCTCCGAGGTATTCGAGATGAACTCGAAACAGTGCGTCTGTCGGCTGGCCAGAAACACTGATCAAGGAGTTCTCTATTTCAACCAGGGGCGAATAATCAATGCCACGCTCGGCGCAATGGAGGGAATGGACGCGGCTTGCCATCTCTTGGCATGGCCCAGCGCTCGCTTTTCCATTTCCAGAGGTGGCGAAGAAATCTCCGAAGTGATCCACGTCGGGATGCAGAACCTTATTATCGAGGCCATGCGGCTGCTCGACGAGGGAGTTACGGTCACAGACGAAATCGCGTCTGAACTGGCTCTGATTGATGAACTCTTTGACGGCAAGGATTTGGTCGCACTGCCGGTCCTGGACAAGGTGCGAATTGTCTTTGGCAAGGATCAGCGAGCCCGCGAGGTCCTGGAAACCGATCACCATCCCCTTGTTCGCAAGGCGATCAAGGTCAAGATATCCAAGACCGTTCACAGGTATTTGAGCGTTACAACAGATCATGACCTGAGACTCAAGGCCGCACGGGGACGGGTTCCGCTTTCAACAACCGAGAAGCTCGTCCTGCTGAGTTACCTGTCCCACGATGAGTCCACCGAAATCAGGGACCAGGCCAAAGAAACCTTGGCCCAACTGGACAATCCTACTTTCCGCAAGGGTCTGGGATCAGATCTCCATCCTGCTGTGATGGATTTTCTTGTGAGGGAAACCATTCGGGATGAGGCCGTCTTGAAGGTGGCCTGCCAAAGCGAAAACATCCAGGATGACACGGCCCTGCACATCCTCGACCATTGGAAGACCAGGGATATCCTTGCCGGTCTGGCCGAAAACAAGAAACTCCTGGAAAGGAGCCCCGTGGTCGCGGCCAAGCTCTTTGAGAAGGTGTCCGACGATCCGCAGCTGACGGAAAGACTGGAGATCTTCGAGCAGTCTATGCTCGGGGGACTGGGGGACATCAAGGTCGAGGGGCCTGTCTCATTCATCGGGCTTCGTGGCCTCATTCATGCAGCCGCTCAAGGAAACCGAACCGGGACGATCCTGATGGAAGGGCTTGAAGCGAGCGGACGAGTATTCTTCCAAAGGGGCAAACTCATCGGAGCGACTTTTGGCTCGTTGGAAGGGACGCCCGCTGTTGAGGCGATTATCCGACAAACTGACTTGAAGTTTCGATATCTGCTCCGGTCCCATTTTCATGTGGAGAATGTCGACACCGCTGACGCGGAAAGGCTCCTCAGTGTTCCGGAAGCGGGCCCGAGTGTTGTTGAAAAAGGCTCCACCGCGGCCCATTTTGTCACAGGCAGCCTCCATGCAATGGATGTCTATGAGGTCCTGTCCGCCCTGGAAGGCACGCCGACTCCCATGCGCGTGTCAGTGATGTGCGAAGAGGGATCGGGTCAGATTTTCAGAGACGCCACTCGTATACTGCATTGCCACGTGGATGGAAAGGAAGGCCCTTTCACGGCAATGGCGGCACTATTGTCGTGGAATGGAAACCGTTTTATTGTGGCTCGTGAAACCGGGGAATTTGAAAGCAGCCTGAACAAGAACCTGGGCGATTTTATTACGGAATCCCTTAAACAGATTCCTGAGGAAGCCGCTCAGACCGAAAGACCGGGTGAGTTGCCCGAGTGGGAACTCTCAGAACAGGAATTTGAGAGCCTGTATTTCAAGATCCTGGAAATGGGAGTGGCCGAAAAGATAAAGCTGGCCATGCTGGGTACCAAGGAGGCAAGGAGCATCCTTGTGCGTGATCCGATAAAGATGGTAGCCGTTGCCGCGGTCAAATCGCCGAAGATCCAGTTGCCTGAGATCGAGACTATTGCCAAATCACGCCATGTCTGCGATGACGTTTTGCGACAGATTGCAATTACCAAACAGTGGATGAAGTCATACAACGTCAAAGTCAATCTGGTGAACAATTCCAAGACGCCGCTCCCGGCATCAATGAAGATACTTCCCCATCTCCGAGAAATGGATCTCAGAAAGTTGGCGAAGAGCAGGAACGTTCCGTCGGCCCTTAGGACTCAGGCCCGGAGGTTTGCAGAGACCAAGAAATTCGGATAGCCGCGACCCGAGTAGGGACGATCCTCGTGGTGAAAGCGAACTGAAAATGGGCGTTTGTGTGCTGAGGAACTTCCGGAAAACCGAAGTGTGTGCTAATCTCATGGACGGGCCCAGGGCCCGCAAGACTCTAACAAGGGGAAGGTGCGGCCAAATAGAGATATATCGGGACTCCGGGCCGTAACCCCAGGTGTGCGTGTCTCCGGGGCTGATCGGCCTTACACCGGATCTGCACCGGCGTTACCCTGTGGAGTCCGATGTGCCTGGCGGCGCGTCTTCACAGAAATATGGTGGGTTCCCCGGCAATCCGGCAGAAACCCAGTAGGGCACTACCTCCCATGAGGTAGATTTTCCTCTCACCAAAGGATTGAAGCAAATGGCGGCACAGGACCAAACTCGGGAAGACATTTTCAAAGACGCGGAGAAGGTGGAAGTCTTGGGAAAGCTGCCCGCTCTTTTGTGGGCGTACGTACGTACGATTCAGCGGTTGCTCGAGGATGTAAATAGAGTTCCGGACGATTGCAGTGACTCCACAAGGCACTTAGATAGACTACTCGGGGCCTTGAGCGCAGCAGCCGACCATCTGGGGAATGAAGAACTCAAACAAAGGCTGAACATACACAGCGGGATGCTGGCCGATTGGTCCAAGGGAGGGCTTTCCAACCCGGATTTTGTCGGATCGATGAGCAAGGACCTGACTTTGCTGGAACGATTGGCCGGGCCTCCCCCCATGACGGAGGCGGACGCTATCATGAATGACTTGCTGGTGGAAAAGGAAGTGGACAGGGTCGAAACCATCAAGGCCGGCCGAAGTCCGGACATTATCGTAAACGTTGAGCTTCTCGACGATATTCGAAAATACTTGACCAACGACGTGCTCACCGAAGACATCTCGTCAATCCTGGTGATAGACAGTGCGGGATCTCTCGTCGTGAACGTGGGAAACAAGTTGGACATGGACGTGGTTACCCTGGCGGCAGTGGCGGCAGCCAACTTTGCGGCCACGGAAAAGATAGCTCACTTGATCGGCGAGGAGGATTTCGTGCTGCTCTTTTATAAAGGGCACAATGAATCGTTCCACTTCAGGCGGGTGGGCGCGGAATACATAGTCGTAACAATCTTTGACAACTCGCTTTCACTGGGACTCCTCCGACTCAAGCTTTCCGAGGTGGCCCAAGTGCTGGAATCGAAGCTCCCGAAGAGAGAGGGCTGATCATGGCGTTCATAAACAAGAGCGCGAAGGAAATTCAGGTGAAGATCGTTTATTACGGTCCCGGGCGATGCGGAAAGACCACTAACCTTCTGTACGTCAATCAGAAGATGAACGCCAAGTTCATGGGGAAAATGATCTCTATCGACACCCGAGGTGACAAAACTCTCTTTTTCGACTTCCTCCCGCTGTCCTTGGGCGCGATCAGGGGATTCAACATCCGAGTGCAACTCTACACGGTCCCCGGCCAAGTACTCTACAACGAGAGTCGAAAAATGGTTTTGAAAGGCGTGGACGGCGTAGTATTTGTCGCGGACTCAATGGAGGTCCAGAAGGAATCCAACAAAGAGAGTCTGCAGAATCTCCGAGAGAACCTTGCTGACGACAACCTGGATCTGGATGAACTCCCACTTGTTATACAGTTCAACAAGCGGGACCTGGCGGGAAGTGTCATCCCTGTTTTGAGCGAAGAGGATATGGACAAGGATCTCAACAGCCTGCTGAAAACCCCTGTGCCCTATGTTTCTGCGAGCGCTCTTCAAGGGGGCGGGATCTTCGACACATTGCGTGAGATCAGCAAAATCACAATCAAGTCTGTGCATCACAAGCTTGTGAGCTAGGGCTTGTGGCGGAAATTCAGATGGCCAAGCCGGACAATACCGAGGACCTCGACGCAATGATCGACGCGGCGGTGGATACCGTCTTTGTGGAGACGACCGGAGAAGAGGAACTCGACAGCGCCGATAGTGTGGAAATCGGAGTGACGCAATTCGATGCCGAGGAAGAGGCCGGCGCGGACACAGGACCACCGAAAGGGCCTTCCCTGACACAGGCCATGGATTCTCTCTTCAGATCTTCCGCGCCTATGCCAAGCCGGCTGCCCGACATGTCCCCGGTGAACCAAATCTCATCGGGAAATCCTGAGATGGACATGGCCATCGACGCGGCGGTGGACACGCTCTTTGTTGAGGAACCTGATACTCCGGCGCCTGAAACACAGCAAATCGACGTTGAGCAGATCGTATCCCAACCCGACGAAGCGGCGGCCCATGAGGCCCCCGCTACAGAACCGACCTACGATGACCTGATGGCCGGTGCAATCGAACAACACATGGTGGACCTGTTCACCGGCAGTGAGGGCGGTCAACCGCCTCCCCCGCCCGCCGAGGAGCCTGCGGGCAGGCAGGCTACCCCAAGACCACGTTCCGCATCGGCCGTCGAGTCGGCGCCTCTCGCAAAGCTCAATGAGGCCATCCTTACCCTGGAATGGGAGATATCGAAGAAGTCCGTGACCGCACTGAGAAGGGAGCTTGAGAGCGTGCGCGGCCAGTTCCATGACAACGTAACAGTGGATTTTGCCGCCCTTTCAATGAGGGTTGTACTAGACTATGTGGTCAAACGGATGTCTCGTGCCCACCCGGAATCGATCCGCTTCCTTCTTGATCTGACAGATCTTCTTGACAAAGGGATGGCGTCTTCCCGGCAGGATCCTCTTAAAGCCTTTCACCGGATACTTGAACGGTACGAGCAATATAAGTCGATCGTCCGGCGAGCCGAAGGCTTGCCCGACCAGGCGCCGGCCATTCTCGATGAATTGGAAATCGAGAGTCCTTCACGATTTTCAGCAGTGGTGGAAGCACATGCAATGAGCCTCATCAAGGCGGCATACTCTCTTACAAAGAGGATGGAGGCGGGCGGAGACAAGAAGAATTTGATTCGATCCTTCAGATTCCTTGTCAATCGGTCGGTCAATCAGATCCTCAATAACACACAAAGGAGACGGACCGGAACCAAATCAGGAAAAAGGAAAACACGGCGATTGTAATGGTTCACCGGGCTTGAAGCGGTTCTGCGCCCGGTGAGGTTTGGAGGGGGAGACTCATCTCCCCTTCCAAACCTCACCCATACGTAATTTCGGGAGCTTGTACGGTTCACGGTGAACGGTTACCAGCGATCACAGCGCGCACATTGATGGAAGAGCATTTGAGTGGTCGGAACGCGAAAAAGGAAGGTCCTCGGCCGGCCGCCAACGCCCCGCTCCCGCCGGATTGGCCGCTGGACGTGGATCGAGCCCCGCTGTCCGAACAGGCGGACGTGCTCCGGGACTGAACACGAGGAGAGCCTTTTATGACCTCAGACGACAACCGGCGAAGACACGTAAGAAGATATATGCTGTTCAAAATCCCCGCGTACGACGCGGAGACGAGGAAGTTTATCGGGCTTGTCCAGGACATAGCGGAAGAGGGTGTTCAACTGTTCGGTGTCAAAGTGGATGTGGGAACGAGTAGAGACATTGTCATACAGGCCTCAGATTACCTTAAGACCCCTCCGATCCGTTTCCAGGCCGAATGCCGCTGGACTAGGAGGGAAAATCCCCTTGGATACCACCTGTGCGGATTTCGAATCACTGCAATCAGCCAACCCGCGCTGGACGGCCTCTTCAAACTGATGAAGTTTCTAACACTGGCTTGATACCGACTCTCATGCCTCAAGATCGAGGCACAACGGAGCATGAGAATGTCGGCAAGGCCCCGGGTCCGGCGTGGGGGCGACTTACCGCGAGACGCGGGATCACCCTCTCGGATGCTTGCTCAGTGACGACACTCGCCGGACTTTGCAGTTCATCCATTTGTTCATGGGGATGTGCAATCTAATTAGTAACTTAGCCCACCTTGCCCTATACCTCTCCGTTTGGGACGGGGTTGGGGAAACGGCGCGTTTGAATGGGGAATACACCTTTCAACCTGTGCGCTCCAATACGAACGAAGAAACCTGACCGGACACCATGGAGTCTCTGGGAACGGCAATGTTCAATCTGACCATAGTCAGCCCGGACGGCCGAAAGATCGAACGCGACCTGACCGGCAAGGAAACGGTTGTGGGTCGTCACGACGGCTGTGACGTACGCCTCGACGACGGTCTGATTTCCCGAAACCATTGCCTGATTCTCCTGGAAGGTAGAAGAGTTGTTGTCAAGGATCTTGAAAGCCGCAACGGAACGTGGGTTAACGGTCGTCGAATCCTAAATAGAAGGGAGATCAGACCCGGGGATGTATTACAGGTTGGGACCTTCCGTCTGCACTTCTACCTTGAAAAGACTCTCCCGGCCGTTCAGGACGCAGAGACCCCGGGCGAGGAGCCGACCGCGGATGAAGCTGTTGTCAGAAGCGGGGAGGCTCAGCCGGTTGTTGAACCACTCGGGATAATAAGCGACTATCTCTCTGAGACTACCGGTCATTTCGGAGAGGCGCCGACGAGAATCAGGAGGGAGCGCATTAGCCGGAATCTCCTGACTCTATACCGCATGACCGAAGAGCTCGTGGCCCTTGAGAAAGATCCGGCAGAGATCCTGGATTATGTACTGGACGAGATATTCGAGGTTTTTTCCCCTTCCCAGGCGACCATTCTGCTCAGCGGGGATGACGACATCCCGGTCCCCGCAAAACAAAGATCTGAACACGGAGACAAGAACATAAGGACTGTCAGCGCTACTATAGTGAACAGGGTATTGGCAGACCGGGTCTCCATTCTTACTCACAACGCGGCCGAAGATCCCAGATTCTGCGAGGGAGACAGCGTGGTACTGGACGCAATCGGTTCCGCGATGGCTGCTCCCGTCTGGGAGGGCCGAAGCATCCTGGGCGTGCTGTACGTGGACAGCTTGGACACGGTGGGCGGTTTTGGGAAAGAGGACCTTGACCTCCTCACAGCGATGGGACATCAGGTCGCACTGGCCATACAGCGCAGGCGTCTCACGGAACGCCTCAGAGAAGAAGCCGTGAAGAATGCGGTCATACGGGAGAGCTTGGGCCGCTTTCACTCCCCGCAGGTGGTGGATCTGATACTCGAAGGAGCGGCCGACCTGGGGGCCAAGGAAACCGTCGCAACCATTTTCTTCTGTGATATTGTTCACTTCACGCAGCTTTGCACTTCGGCTCCTCTCAGCCGGCTACAAGAAGTGCTCAACCTGTTCTTCAAGACGGTCAATGAGGTTGTTTTCGACGAGCGTGGGACCCTTGACAAATACCTGGGGGACGGAGCAATGGCAATCTTCGGCGCTCCTCTGGACCAGGAAGATGCCCCGGTTAGAGCCGTCCGATCCGCATTGCGCATTCGCGAAGCGCTTGCAGTCGCCATGTCCGAACTGCCTGCTGAACTGCGGTTCCGTGTGCGATACGGAATCAATACGGGCAACGCTATAGTGGGGAACTTCGGCTCTGACGAGCGAGTCGACTACACCATTCTCGGGCACGCGGTAAACCTGGCCTCCAGGATTTGTGAGTCCGCGGCCCCTGACCAGATATTGATCGGATCACATACGTTCCACGATGTAGAAGACAGGAAACTGTTTGAGGCAATAAGGCTCGGGTCAAAACGCTTCAAGGGGATCAAAGGCAGTGAGACGCTCTACGAGATCATTGGAAATCGATGATCCGGGAAATCGGAGTCGGCATACAAGACATCCCCACAACGCGGAATACATCTGTTGGCAAACGCTATATCAAGACGGTTGTTACCCTTCAGTCATTCGGGGGGCTCTCGTAAGATGTCATTGCGACTCCGGGCTTGAACCGGAGGAAGCAATCTCGTGCGCGCTGAATATGGGGATTGCTTCGTCGGTTCACTCCTCGCAATGACATGCCCGATCAGAAGATCTGCCCTGAGAAACTACAGCCTTACACACGGTTTGCCACCGTCATTTTCCGGGTGCCCGGATCCTGCTCTTCCTTTTCAGTCTGCGCACGCTTTGCGCTTTGGAATTGTCTTTCCCTGTCCCCCAGTGGTGTGTGGTCTGAACTCCGAACTGGCTCAGCACTGCTTTGATCTCCCCCGCGATCCTGTCCACCACGGACCCCAATTTTAGAAACACCAGGGTCTCCTTGAACCTGTTCAACGTGTCGGGAAGGATTCCCTCGGCCTCGAGCGAGGAACTCTTGCATCTCTCCTTGCCCAACGGAACAACGCCCACCGCCTGCACGGCCGCCGCCATCGAGACCAGTAACAGGCATACCGTCACCTTGAAGACCAAGCGAGATAGCATTTTTGCTTCTCCTACTACAATAGATATTGACCACATTATACCGAAATTGCAGCTACATTTCAAGTCCGATCTGATGGAGCCGCACGTAAGGGTGTGTCACAAAACAAACCTTGCAACAGGTTGCTGACGCAATTGTAGGGGCAGACCTGCGTGTCTGCCCCAGTGTAGGGGTGCGCACGCGGGAAAGGGCGGCCACATAGAGCCTGCCCCGGACTCCGCCGGGGTCCGGCCCTACAGGAGAATGCCAACGTTATTTCGTGGCAGGCCCTAAGGTGTGCCGCGCTTTTCTGTCACGTGCTGTGGGAATGGAGAATGATTTGCGAATCGAGCACTGGAATACGGGAGTAGCGAAGTGTGAAGACCCCCTCACCCTAACCCTCTCCCCCAAAATGGGGGAGAGGGGACTGCTCTTGCTCCCTCTCCCTCTGGGAGAGGGGACTGCTCTTGCTCCCTCTCCCTCTGGGAGAGGGGACTGCTCTTGCTCCCTCTCCCTCTGGGAGAGGGGACTGCTCTTGCTCCCTCTCCCAGAGGGAGAGGGCTGGGGTGAGGGCCTTCCGGATAACCGGTGCAGAACAAATTTGCGCAGCACACGGCCCTAAGTGATAGGCATTGTTCAGAAGGTGTACGTAGCGGTGATCCCGAGAGTGAATAGGTGGAATCGGTAATCCATTGAGAAGCGGGTGGAAGGAGAGCCGACCTCTGCCGTGCTGTCTACGGTCGCGCCGCCGTGGAGTTCCAAACAGTTGTACCTGGCGCTCATGCCCACCAGGGCGCTTTCCGTGACCGGCAGGGCAATCTGAAAAAAGCTCTCGAACCAGATTCCGGTGACGGAGTGGCCGTCGATTTCAGTGAACTCGGTCGAGTTGTGTCGTCGCACGTCCACCTGCGCAAGGGTCAGTGGTGAAGCCAGAATATCGAGTCTGGTGACAGTTCCCAGGAGCTCGGAATGAGCGTAGTACACCCCGGCATAGGGAATGTGGACCTGTGTCTCCTCATTGAATGTGTCGGAGGTGTCGGTTACTCTGTTTCCCCGCAAATCGAAATAATTGAACCTATACCCCGCAATAATGCCCCCTGTATAGGGCATCCTTCCCAGCCCGAAGTGATAGACCGCGGCCAGATCGATCCCCACGTATTGTGCTCTTGTGTCCCACGCGCGAGCCGCGTTGAAAAGGAACTCGTTCCGATGCGTGGTGGGAGCGTTCACCCAAGCCTGCCCCCTGGCCGCCAGGTCCCTTGTGAAGAAATGCTCTCCGGCAAGCTCAAGGATCGGACTGTGAAGGTCCACATTTCTTCTTCCCGGGGCAATGTTGCCGTTGTCCCCATCTCTGAGCCGAAGCTCGCCGAACCCCCAGAAGTATCCCAGCCGGCCTTCCACCAATGAACTCTTCTTGGTCAACATACACTGCAACTGAGGGCTCCCTGGGGGAGGCCCCGGACCAAAGGCCGGCACGTCTCCCACTGTGGCCAAGACAATCAAGAACGCCAAAAACACGGTCTTTGCCGCGTTTTCGCGGTAACACGGCTTGCAGGTTCGGGTCCGTACTACAAGTCCGCCCATCGCATTTCCCGACTTGACGCATCTGGGGTGAAAAGCCTTTGCCAAGGAGACTCCTTGTAGGATAGACAAGATGTCCTTCATTGTCCGGCTCCGTCGCAGGGCGCTGATCCCCGTGAGTTCACCGGACAAGTCCACACCGAACTAAAAATCCTGCTCGCCAATACACGAAACGCCACGAGTTAAGCATATTGCCGTAACTTGGCGGGAATTGTCAAGATTTAAAACAATTGGAGTTTCCCTACTTTCACTTGATAGATGGCCTATCCCATTGAAATTAGATACTAAGCTGGAATCACTCCTATTTTTCCGGATAACTCTGGTACCGCTGTTGTTTTCTCCTGGCTGCGGTGGTATGATGAGAGATTGTTCTGTTTCAGAGAGCGTACAAGAGAAACCGAGGAGCACCGCATGGGGATGGAATTGTTGTCCAAAGCATACGATCCGGCCGACATAGAACAGCGTTGGTCGGACGTGTGGGAAAAAGAGAAGCTGTTTCACGCAGATGAAAACAAATCCGACAAACAGTATTCTATCGTCATTCCGCCGCCTAATGTCACCGGCTCACTCCACATGGGGCATGCGCTCAATAACACGCTCCAGGACATTCTGATCCGCTACAAACGTATGAACGGGTACAACACTCTGTGGATGCCCGGCATGGACCACGCGGGAATCGCCACTCAGAACGTGGTGGAAAAACAGCTCCACGATGAAGGGCTCTCAAGGCAGGACCTTGGCCGAGAGAAGTTTGTCGAGCGCGTATGGTCCTGGAAAGAGCATTCGGGTGGAGTCATACTGAACCAGCTCAAGAGACTCGGGTGTTCCTGCGACTGGGACCGGGAGAGGTTCACTATGGACGAGGGCCTCTCAAAGGCCGTGCGAGAGGTTTTCGTGAGGCTGTACGAAGAAGGGCTGATCTATAAAGGTGATTACATAGTCAACTGGTGCCCCCGCTGTCATACAGCGCTTTCCGATCTGGAAGTGGATCACGATGACGCGTCCGGCAATCTGTGGCATATCCGTTACCCTGTGGAAGATTCCGACGAGGCCGTGGTGGTGGCCACCACACGTCCCGAAACAATGCTGGGAGACACGGGCGTGGCCGTCAACCCAAAGGACGAACGCTATTCCCATCTGGTCGGCCGATACGCTGTCCTGCCGCTGGTGGGAAGGCGACTGAAAATCATCGCTGATCCCGTAGTGGGTATGGATTTCGGCACCGGCGCGCTGAAGGTGACGCCCTCCCATGATATGACCGACTTCGAGCTGTCGTTGCGTCATGACCTTGAGCGCGTAACCATAATGGATCCTCACGCGCGAATTAATGAAAACGGCATCCATTACAGTGGCATGGACAGGTACGAATGTCGAAAGGCCATAGTGAAGGAGTTGGATCAGAAAGGCTTCCTGGTAAAAACGGAACCCTACAATGTGAGTCTGGGCCGCTGCTATCGGTGCAAGGACGTGGTCGAGCCGCTCATTTCCAAGCAGTGGTTCGTCAAAGTTGAGACCCTTGCGCGCGACGCGCTCGAAGCGGTCAAAGACGGCACCACAACCATAGTCCCGGAGCACTGGACCAAGACCTATTACGAATGGATGACCAACATACGGGATTGGTGCATTTCCCGACAGATCTGGTGGGGTCATCGGGTCCCCGCCTGGAACTGCGAGGATTGCAACGAAATTATCGTGGCACGGGAAACGCCCACTGAGTGCCCGTCCTGCAAGGGGTCACGATTGAATCAGGAGACCGACGTGCTCGACACCTGGTTCTCCTCTGCTCTGTGGCCCTTTTCCACCATGGGATGGCCCGACGACACACCGCTGCTGAGGGCCTACTATCCCACCTCCTGCCTTGTGACCGGGTTTGACATCTTGTTCTTTTGGGTGGCTCGCATGATGATGATGGGCCTCAAATTCCTCGATGACGTTCCGTTCACCGACGTATACATACATGCCCTGGTCAGGGATGAAAGCGGCAAGAAGATGAGCAAGTCCCTGGGCAACGTCATTGACCCGTTGATGGTCATGGACCGGCACGGAACTGATGCGTTTCGTTTCACCCTGGCCGCTCTGGCCGCGCAGGGCCGAGATATACGCATGTCTGAGAAACGGATCGAGGGATACCGCCATTTCATGAACAAAATCTGGAACGCGGCTCGGTTTGCTCTTCCCCATTTGGAGGGGATCGAGGGCGAACTCTCGTCCAATGATCTTCAATCCCTTTCCCTCTCCGAACGCTGGATAGTCTCCCGGCTCAACGGCACCGTAAGGGAAGTTCACGAATCGATTGGTGAATACCGTTTTAATGACGCGGCCCAGGCCTTGTACCAGTTCACGTGGCATGAATTCTGCGACTGGTTCATCGAGGCGGCCAAGCTCCCCCTCGGGGGAGATGATGCGGATTCCGCGCGGCGTGCCGCTCATGTTCTCAAGTATGTGCTCGACTCCCTGATGCGGCTCCTGCACCCGTTCATTCCGTTCATTACCGAGGAGATCGCGGACAAGATACCGGGGAACGGAAACACCATTGTATCGGGGCCTTTCCCCATCTTCGATCGATTCAGGATAGACCCCGAATCTGAGGCGGAAATGGGGTTGATAATGGAACTGATCACATCAGTACGCACGATCAGAGCGGAAATGAACCTGCCCCCATCAAAGAAACTTCCCGTGATAGTCTACCCCTCTACCCGGGATGAACAGGCGCTCGTGGAGTTGAACCGCAAGATGATCGCGGTCCTGGGTAGAATGAGTGAAATGGAATTACTCGACCCGAACAAGCCGCTCCGAGCGCCCGGCATGTCTGCAACAGCGGTGGTGGGAAACATGCGCGTATTTGTGCCGTTGGAAGGAATTGTAGACCCGGACGCGGAGATAGCTCGACTTGACAAAGAAATAGCCAAGATCGAAAAAGAGCTTTCCACCGTAGAGAAGAAGCTGTCCAATGAGAACTTCCTGTCCAAGGCGAAACCTGAAGCGGTCCAAAAACAGCAAGACAGGAAAGAGGTGCTGTCTTCCAAAAAGTCGGGACTGGGAGAAGCCCTGGAGAAGATGACCAAGCTCAAAGGGGCGTGAGCCGGACGGATTCCGGGCGTAACCGAGCCCCACGGTGGAGAGCACCCGGGGCTGAGCCCCCTGTTTGCGAATGACTACTACGCGGTGACCCTTCAGTCATTCGGGGGGCTCTTGCAAGCTGTCATTGCGACTCCGGGCTTGAACCGGAGGAAGCAATCTCCTGCGCGCTGAATATGGGGATTGCTTCGCTGTTTCTCTCCTCGCAATGACATGCGACACGAGAAGATCTGCCCCGCGAAACTGAAGGATTACCCTATGCGGTCGAATCTGATAATTTCTCAAAAGGCTGAATCTACACAGGACCTGGCAAAGGAACTGGCCCGCGCCGGGGAACCCGAGGGTGTGGCGGTCATGGCCGTCAATCAGACCAGCGGGAGAGGTAGCTCTCAACGTTCGTGGATTTCCCCGCCGGGAAAGAATTTGGCCTTGTCTTTGCTTCTTCGGCCGTCGCTGCCGCCCTCCGAGGCGATGCTGCTCGGGCTTGCGGCCTCCATTGCCGCAGCTCGGACCGTTGAGGCCTGCGGAGTAGGCCATGTGGAACTCAAATGGCCCAACGATGTGCTGGTGGGGGGTCGCAAAGTAGCCGGTATTCTCTCCGAGGCCTCTATGGGCGCCGAGGGTCTGGATTACGTCATAATCGGCGTGGGGATGAATGTGAACACCACAGTGTCTGATTTCCCACCCGATTTGGCGGATCGGGTAACCTCGCTTCTGATCTGCACCGCCCGGGAGTGGGACATTCGAGACGCGGCTGTTGCGTTCCTGGACAAGATGGAGGTCCTGTACGAACAGGCACTGAACGAGGGGTGCGGATTCATTACCGGGCTTTGGGAAAGACGCTGGGCCCATCGTGGAGTCATGATGAACCGCAATGGCATAACCGGCATCGCAGAGGGCATAGACACGGACGGCGCGTTGCTCCTCCGAACCGAGAACGGCCCCCTGGAACGCATAATCTCCGGCCGGGTGGAACCCATGGAGGCATAGGATGGATCAAGAGAACAATTCTTACTCAACCCCGACAGCGGCGCCGACGGACCCGACTCCCGCGGGCTTGGCCGCGTCAATCAGCAGAATCCATTGGACCGTGGTGGTCTGCGTACTGGTCGCGCTCGTGGGTCTGAGCGCATGGGGCCTGGTCGCGACGACAAGACCGATGGTGGACCGCTTTTTGGACGAGCAAATCGAGCAATACGACACGTTTTTGCCGGAAATTTCCATTCGCAACGGGAAGGCCTCCATCCGTGAAGAGCAGCCCTATTACGTGGAAAAGGACGAGGCCGACAAGGTTGTGGTAGTCATAGACACGCGAGAAGGCAAAGAGGATGAGGCCATAAAGTACGTCAGAGGCTTCAAAACGGGACTGGTGCTCTCTCGAGAGGCTCTGTTCTTCAAGAACGAAGATGGCCGAATACGGAGCTTGCCCTTGGAGAATCTCCCCGACCTGGTGTTGAATTCCCGGGAATTGCGCAAGACCAAGGATGAGCTTTTCCCCAGTTTCGTCCGGTTCGGCGCCATCATGGTACTGCTGTGGTTTCTCGTGGTAAAGCCTGTGCAGGCGCTCATTCTGGCGACGATACCAATGTTGATGGGGCCGCGCTACTCGGTGCCTCTGTCTCTCGGCGAAGCATTCAAACTTTCGGTATTCTGCATGATACCTCCGGTCGCTCTGGATTTGTTTCAGTACATTTGGGGCTTTCAACTTCAGATGCCCCTATCCATATTGTTGTATCTGGCGCTCTACGTGGCGCTGCTGATCTTTGCGGTGAGAGATCTTGCAAGGAGACCTCCGGGACAGGGTGACGCAACTGCTGAACTCGGTCCCGGAACGTAGTGATCTAATGGAATTCTTTCTTTGTGTCATTGGAATGGTGATGGTAATCGAGGGAATACCCTATTTCGGGTTTCCCGATAAGTTGAAGATCATGATGAGAGTGGTTCAGGAACAGGAAAACGACACTTTGCGAATAATGGGGGGAACGCTGATTTTCCTGGGATTGCTGATTCTGTATCTCGCCCGACGAGCGCTCGGTGACCTGTGAATCAATCCGGCTCAAATGCGGGTGACCCTGTCGCCGCCCCGGACCCACAACATACGCCGGCGAGGTTTCGACTCTCAACCTATGACTACGATCTTCCGCGCGAACTGATTGCCCAGGCGCCGGCTGCGCGCAGAGACCAGGCGCGGCTCCTTGTGCTCAATGAGAAATCGGATGGAATCCTTCACCGAGCATTCCACCAGATCCCTTCCCTGCTTCGTCCGTCGGATCTTTTGGTGCTCAACGAGAGCCGCGTGATCCCCGCGTCTTTGATCGGGCGCAAGGCCGTCACGGGGGGGCGTGTGGAGATTCTCGTTCTCAACCCTGCCGAATCCTCCGGCAAAGACCGGGACAACAGCGATCATGCCGAACGTGTCTGCATGGTGAGCGCGGCCAAACCTCTCCGAGAAGGCGCAGTGATTGTCATAGACAGCGGGTTGAAACTCACCGCGCTCCGTGCCGTGGCTCCAGGTCGTTGGAGGATAAGGTTCCCCGTGGCTGAACCGGATTTCCTTTCGCTGCTCGAAGAACATGGGCGCCCTCCCCTTCCGCCCTACATCAGAGGGGAAGGCCGCGATCCGGAAAGAGACAAAGAGCGATACCAAACCATCTATGCCCGATCCCCCGGGTCCGTGGCGGCCCCCACAGCAGGACTTCACTTCACAAAGAATCTCTTGGACCAGCTCGTTGATCGCGGCGTGGAAATCGAGCGCATCCTGCTGCACGTGGGCCCGGGAACATTCACTCCCGTGAGGGATCCGGATATCCGAGACCACAAGATGGAAGATGAATTCTATGAGATTCCCGAACGAGTCGCGCGCGGGATCAGATGCGCGTCTCAGGAAGGCCGTCGGATTATCGCGGTGGGGACCACCACGGTCAGGGCCTTGGAATCCGCGGCCCGCCGACAAGGTCCGTTCTGCTCCCGAAAAGAAAGAACCGATCTATTCATGAGTCCGGGGTACACGTTCAGAGTGGTTGACGGCATGATCACAAATTTCCATCTCCCCAGATCCACACTGCTCATGCTGGTGTGCGCTTTTGCCGGTACCGACCGAATCCTCGGCGCGTATAAGGATGCGGTGCGAGCACGTTATCGGTTCTACAGCTACGGTGACGCTTGTCTGATAATTCGTTGATCAAAAAATGACTTGTACTGCCCCGCGGAAATTCACGGGCGGTTTACCTATAGTGCCACGCATTGAAAATGGGTTCTGTGGCGCGAACCCCCTCACCCTAACCCTCTCCCGCCAAGGGAGAGGGGACTCTTCCCCCCTCCCTTGACGCTTACTTTTACCCACACGACACCGTGGGTGGTGTAGAAGGGAGAATCAGTCGTCCCTCCTGGACTTAAAGAAGGGAAATTATGGTGGTTTCTTTTACCCGGCCATAAATGACCGGGCTACTATCAGATGCCCCGACGGGGCATGAAGAGGTGTCCCGTAGGGACACTAGAAAGTAGCCCGGTGCTTCAGCGCCGGGTTCCTCAATCCACTCTAACCCTGTCTGAGAGTCCCGGAGGGACGACAGAACCATTACGCACTCGCTATCTTTCGTCCCTTCGGGACTCCGAACCGGCTCGGGGCTGGAGTTTTCATACTATGGTGGTTCTCGTAATTAGTTTCGGATTCCTCCGAAACTTCTGGCGGAATGGCAGACCACTGCCGGGCAAGCCGGCAGTGGCACCCAGATCTCAATCCGTGAGAACTCTCGAGAACTGCTACAGCCAACCGGTCAAATTGTCGGTCGGGGCAAAGCGGGGGACCGGCGGGAAAAACAACTTTTTTGTTCTTGCCAACTTTGGCACGCGCCTTGCAAAAGTAAAGAAGCACATAACGACTCCTTAACCATACCCTCTAGCCCTCCTGCAATAGGCGGGCATTTTTTTTGCCCACAGCCACTGGGCCTGCCTGCAATCCCGCCGTAGTTTTCCGTTGATCCGAATGAATTCCCGCGTGTACATTTTTTTCCCACCTATGTCCTGACTGGGTTCAACATTTTGGCAGGCTCTCTAGTTGGCCAGTATTGCTGGTATGTTAATGTTATTATGCCGAGAGTTGAATAAATATAAGCGTCACTGTCCTATTATTACAGGGGTTTTCCCTCTCCGCGGAGAGCCTACCTGGTCTGGTGTGAAGTTTTTTCGCACCCAGACCCATAGGGTTCGTCACAGAATAACTCTTGCAGCTGACACGCGCATAATCCTTGCTATTAAGAAGGCGACGCACGCATAGCCCCTACCGCCATACCCCCTCCGCCGAGGGCCCAGTCTCCTGTTACGGCAAGAGAATCACTCTTTGGATGCGCGGCCGCATTGTAGCCAGGATATTCCCCGAAATCCCATGAGTGGGAGGAAGGGGGAATTCAGGCCCATCTTGCCCTCTGCTCGGCTCGTTCTTTCTTGGGGGTAACTTCGGGACCCGAAAAGTGGCTTGAAACCGCGGTGAGTACAAGGTAATCTCTCGGAATGTATCAATGTCGGTAATGGTTCACCGGGCTTGAAGCGGTTCTGCGCCCGGTGAGAATGGAGGGGGAGACTCATCTCCCCCTCCAAACCTCCCCCATACGTAATTCCGGGAGCTTGTACGGTTCCCGGTGAACGGTTACCAATGTCGGGTGCATCCTATCACTGGGACGAATTCTCAAAAAGTCTTACGCAAAGCCTACCGGTTTCTCAAACAATGGAAGTCCGACACCGGGTTATCTCCACCCAGTGTCGAAGTTCAGTCGTTCGACCGTCCCGTTAGAGCGGCAAACGGCGCGTTCGTCTTGTATGGGAAAACCTCGGCTGGGACTGAGTTCGGGGTTGTCATAAAGCCTTATGCAAACCAACTCCGCTTCATAACTTCTTATCCGAGGTAATGAAACCGAGAAAGCCCATGTGCTGCTGAGCAACCAGGGCTCGGTGTGGGACGCATAAGTCCCCTGCAACATGGACTTTTTGTGGGAATCGGCGGAACCTCTTCCCTTCACTCATTGTAATCAGACATCTGCTACGTGTCAATAGTTCGTATTAATACAAGTTGTAACCATTCGGTAATGTGCGGCTCGATCGGAATCGCGTCTGAAATCCTGGGACGAGTCCCACAGTGGCGATTGGAAGTGGGCTCTGCGTCATACCCCGCATGAAGAGGGCGTAGCATGCTACGCGTCGTACGAGGACCTGCTCCTGCCGGCTTCTGAAATCATTGGATGGCCGCCCGAAACTAAAGGCTTACTGGGGAAACTCCTGGTCTATTGACTCTTTCGTGAGATCAATTCATTATGGAACCGCTTAAGGAGATCAGCGACGGCCAAGAGCACGAAAGACCGGATTCGGACGAATGCGGTTGATTTGCCGGATCTCGGGGTGCTCGGGCAAACGGTATCCCACGAGCGGCTTCGGACGCCCGAACACCTCAAGATCCAACTGTTTTGATTTGCCGTTATGCCTCGCAGGAATACGGATTTTCATGAAGCACCTGCCATTGAACGATTCGTCGGGGAATGAGTAGATTGAGCGATCGAACCTACTACATTGAAACCTATGGTTGTCAGATGAACGACCATGACTCGGAAAAGATGGCCGCCATGTTGGAAGGGATCGGTCTGAAGAAAGTATCTTCGGCTGAGGCCGCGGACGTGGTGGTGATCAACACCTGTTCCATTCGGGAGAAGGCTGAGCACAAGGTCTATAGCAGTCTGGGGAAATTGAGGGCACTGAAAAAGAGAAATCCGGGGATGGTGACCGTGGTCGCGGGATGCGTCGCTCAGCAGGAGCAGGCCCGCCTGCTCAAGCGGACCCGGCACCTGGACGCTGTTGTGGGGACCCATAGCATCTCGGAATTGCCGGGGCTTGTTGAACGGATAACCGAGACCGGGGATCGGATCGCCTCAGTGGACTTTACTCCTGATGTGGAATCTCTCCACTTTCCCGCGCCTCGCAAAGGCCCAAGTCCGGTCTGTTCATATGTGACCATTATGCAGGGCTGTTCCAACTTCTGTACGTACTGCGTGGTCCCGCACACCAGGGGGCCGGAACAGAGCCGAGACCAGGAGGAAATAGTTCGGGAAGTCGAAGGGCTGGTGGAACGGGGCGTTCGGGAGATCACGTTGCTGGGCCAAAACGTCAATGCATACGGAAAGGATCTTTCGGACGGCAATTCATTTGCAAGGCTGTTGACCGGGCTGGACCGGATTGAAGGGCTCACGAGGATAAGGTTTACGACTTCGCACCCCAGAGATCTGGATGACTCTCTGGTTCAACGCATGGCCGATCTGGAATCAGTGTGCGAGCACATACACCTGCCACTTCAAAGCGGTTCAGACCGGATTCTCGCGGCCATGAACCGTGGATACACTCTGGCCCAATACCTGGAAAAGATCGCGAGACTCAGAGAGACCGTACCCCACGCCGCAATCACCGCGGACATGATAGTGGGATTCCCCGGAGAGACCGACCAGGACTTTGATGAGACGATCTCAGCCCTGGAACAGATACGATTCGACCAGATTTTTTCCTTCAAGTTTTCCGCGCGGCCGGGGACCGCGGCCCGTAGGCTTCCAGAGCAGATCCCGGAGGAGGTCAAAGCTCATAGGCTTGCAACGGTCCATTCGGTTCAGGAGCACATAACCCGGCAATATCACGACCGCGCGGAAGGCACACACGCAGAGATCCTCGTCGAGGGGATACGTGAACGATCGGGTCAGCCGTACGGCCGAACACGATCCAACAAGATAGTCAATCTGGATTCTTCCGACTCGGTAGACGTCGGGGATCTGGTCCCTGTGGAAATCACGAAAGGTCTCAAGCACTCCCTGCTCGGCAAAGCGCTCGATCCCGCGGAACAGTAGTAGGGCGTCTCAAGAATACCCTCACCCCAACCCTCTCCCGGAGGGAGAGGGGGCAAGCGGATTTGCCGCATACACCATCGGAAAGGCGCTTACGAAACGACGTACTCGGGGAGTGCATACCGAATCCGTTATCAACGGCGGCCCCCGACCACACTCATTTCTTTCATGGGGATCTTCATGATGCGCCTGATGATCTTGTCCCCGTAATCAATGAAGCCGGTTCCCTTTTTGAGACTGTTGATCAGGATTGCGAAGACAATAATCTTGCCGTCGGTTGACTGCGCGTATCCGGCGAGCGCGGTGATTCCCCTGAGGCTTCCGGTCTTTGCCCTGATTCGCCTACTGACTCCGCGGCCCCTGAATCTATCTTTCAGGGTTCCGTCCACTCCGGCCACCCCCATGGATGCCATGAATTCCGCGCTGTAGGTGAATTCATGGGCAGCGCGTTGCAAAACGCGCACCAGCGCGGAAGCGCTGAGACGGTTCTTTCTGGAAAGACCGCTGGCTTCGGTCAAGGAGAAGTCGCCCTCATCCACGCCGCTTGATATCAGGTGGTTCCTCATTACGGAGATTCCCTTTTCCCTTGTTCCCGGGGCGCCGTGAGCCTTGGCGCCCATGGCCATCGAGACCTGTTCCGCTATGAAGTTGTTGCTGAATTTGTTCAACCAGTAAACGATCAAGGCCAACGGTCGTGATTTGAATTCCAGATAAGGAACAGCCGTCCCGGGCGTCTTGCCGCGAATAACCTTTCCCGAAACCCGGATCCCTTCCCTCAGGAGGAACTCTTTGAACACCGACCCCGTATATAGACTGGGAGTGGTGACGTTAACGTAAAGCCTTCTCCCGGGGGCCTTGACCCCTATTGTGCCTCTGATCCGAATGCTCTCCGCACCCTTTTCGGTCGTGCCTCTTTCCACGGACACCCTTGCCCGCCGCTTCCCCTTGACGGTCTTCACGTCACCAACCACCACCGCGTACTCGGAAACCGGACCCGCTTCCACCCGGGCCGCTTTTCCCGAAACCTCCGCAGGATGCACCAGGACCCTGATTGTGTTGAAGTTCAGCGACAGAGCGCTATAGGGCGCATGATACGATCTCGTGCCCAGATCCTCCTGCTCGTCCAACGGCTTTCCGGGAATAAAATAGGAATCGTCAACAATGATGTTCCCCCTGACCTCCCGGAGACCTTCCTCCTTGACCGCGCGCGTGAGAGCGAACAACTGTTCGCTGACCAGGTAAGGATCTCCTCTTCCTTTCAGGTAGATGTTCCCAACCGACGAACCCCGCATCCCTGCGACGAGGACCTCGGTCACAAAGTTGAAATCCGGCTTCAACAGGCTCAGCGCGGCCGCACTGGTCACCACCTTCATGGTTGAGGCAGGGATAAGAGGTAGATCCGGATTCTTCTCCATGAGAATTCGCCCGGTTTCGAGATCCGCGACCTGAATGGAAATCGCAAAATTGCGGGGGAGTTCCTTCTTTAGAATCCCGGCGAGCGTCCTGTTCAGCGGGGGGGGGCCGGAAGAAAATGCAGGGAGAGCGGCCCACATGTGGAATGCCAGGGCCAAAACAATTCCCGCGGCCGTTGCGAGCCTGACAGGTCGTCTCCGCTGAGAAAGGGCCTTCAATTGCCGGTTGGCGTCAAGGAGTTGAGCCCGGGCACGCGGTGCCCTCAACAGTAACTTTAACATATGGTCTTTCTCCCGCGATATTACTACGTGTTTATCTAAAATACACATAATCTTGCCGGAAATTCCTAACGACCCCCTTTCATTGGGGGGGGCGGCATTTTGCTTTGCGTTATCGAGGGGATAGGTCATACCCAATTCCTTGTTGTCTGTCAAGTGTGGAAAGGATTGCAGTCAGTCGGCGGTCGATGGCGGAGTTTTCTTCGCCTTTCCTGCACGCCTCATTTTGCCTGTTAATCTCGTCTGTTACAGCTTCCCATCTACCGTTTTCTAGCAAACAGATTCAACTAATTGAAAGAAGTGGTCTTTTTTTTCTTGACAAAAGATCTAAGTCGATATTAAAGCAATATCCAACATTTCGAGCTGGGAGGAAGGGTATGTTGAGAAGGATACCTGCTACGCTATCGGTATGTCTAGTCATTATGATGTCTAGTGTATTCTTGGCCCAGGCTTGGGCTGAGACACCGGAGGAGTCTCTGGACATCATCATGAACCCGCCAAAGGGGACAGGTGCCCCCAAATCCGAAACCTACAGGGCAAAACCCCGGTACGAGGTCAAGTCAGCGCGTTCCGTGTTGCCTGATCCGGTCTTATATCCACGCCGCGCCGGCAGGATTACTAAGGTCAAGCCACCTAGGTACTACGCTCCACTCTGTTATCGTCCCCCCTGTTTCTTGCCCACGCCAGGGCCGAAACAGTGGGAGATGAGCGCCCAGGTCCTGTTCGCCAGGACCAGGGGAACCGTTGCCTGGCCGAGGCATAACCAGTACTACGGTTACAACTACGGCTATGACAACGAAGTCGACTTCAACGACATTCTGGGCCTCCCCGCGCACGAGGTCCTCCTTCAGTTCACCGCCCGGTACCAGTTCCGTCGCAACTGGGCTTTGCGCTACTCCATCCTTGGCGATGAGATGACTGGAGGCATCGACCAATACGCCTCCAACCAGAACTACCAGAACTTGTGGTTCGGCAACCTGCAGCTCAACACGTATCAGGGTCTCCAGTCCAAGTGGACCCATCAGTATCACAGGCTCGGCCTGGTCTACGACCCGATACGGAACTGCTCCATGAGGCTCAGCCTATTCGCGGACTGGGTCCACACAGACGACAAAATTGGCGTGAACTGCCACTATTGCGGATACGAAACCTCAACCTTCAGCATCTCCGGTGATTCAGCCATGGTGGGTTTTGAGTCGCAGCGGTGCATCAAAACCGGCTTCAACGGCGCCACCCTGTCGTTCGATTGCAAGGCCGGATTCATCTTCCTCGATGATACGGAAGGATGGGACGCGGAGCTCGGTCTCAAATATACCGTCCCTCTGGGTTGCGGCCGCTGGGGCTTCGCCAAGGGCGGATATCGTTTCATAGAGATGAAACGAGCCGAGTCCCGTTTCATCTTTGAACACGCCATTGAAGGCGGCTTCATCGAACTCGGATTCATCTTCTGAAAAATAGATTCCAGTTGGGCCGGTGTGTGCAAGGGAGACCGCCGCACACCGCCCCATGGATTCCAGCTAATACACCATTTTCCAAGTTTTGCCGGGTGAGTCCCGGATAATGTAGAGTCCCCCGTTGGCTCACCGGTCATTGTGTTTTGTAAGCCCGACCGGACCAAGTGTCTCCCAGCTCGACCTCTCCGGTCGGGCTTTTTTTTTCACAGATCAGACATTGCCGACCGGGTCCGAAACCGGGCCCTTACGGCAACTTCCACTCCTCGACAAATCTAGGCACTACCAAACATGCAAATGCCGCCGGAGTGGCGCGCCTCGGCGTAGGGGCGTAGCATGGAGGCTGTGTCAAAACTCAATTTCATACACGGATCGTGCTACCCGGATGAAGGCTTCCACGGAGGACAGTTTGTAACGTATTGGAATTAAGAGGGCGCAGAAGATAGAACCGGGAGTGAAACAGAATAACTGCCCCGAAGGGGCAGACCACGAATAGCCGTGGGTTTCAACCCACGGAAAAGGGGAACACCCAAAACGGGTCCGGACCCTGAAGGGGTCCACCAATGATACAACGAGGCGTATCATTGATTGAAGTCGGAATGGAATTTGATGAACAGCGCTTGATGCCGAGCGGGTCCTGATTGGTCGACCCCTTCGGGGTCGTTCCCGACAATTGGATGGGCGTCGCTCTCCACGGGTTGAAACCCGTGGCTATTCACAGTGCGCCCCTGCGGGGCGCTGCTTGGTCAGCACTTCCCATTGGTGGGCCAATTGGCATAAGCTTGCCACGGTGTCCAGCAAAAAGATGTGGGACATGCTTAGGGCAGAGCCTGGGAACCAGAGCAAGGGACTTTTGTGCTTCGTTGTCGCTCTCTTGCGATGAGAGTCGGTATTATTCCTGGTCAGCGGGGATGAGTTCGATCCCCCCACGCAATCTTTCAACAACCTTATCCTGCCCGATGATCTCGAGCATCTCAAAGAGCCCCGGGCCCACCGACGTTCCTGACACCGCGGTTCTTGCCGCGTTTATGAGCAGGCCTGCTTTGACGCGGATCTCTTCCGAGTAGGTCCGAAACACTTCCTCAATGGAACCCGCCTGAAAATCGGTCAGATCCTCAAGTCGTTCCGCCAGAGCGGGCAAGAAATCGCGGAGGCGGGCATCCTTGGCAAGGTTCTTTCTTACAGCCTTTTCATCGAATTCAAACTCATCGGAGAAGTAGCACCTGCCGTATGTGGAGAAGTCTTTGAAAGTATGATAGCGGGCGCGGATCAAGTCTATTGTCTTTAGTATTCGGTCTCTATCCTCGTTGTCGTAAGAATCCGGCCACAGGCCCTCTTTCTGCAATTCGGCCTTTACATATGGCAAGAGATCTTCCAGAGGCATTGTCCGAACATAGGTCGCGTTGAAGTGGATCGCCTTGGGATCGGTCCAATTCTTGGGGTCCCCGGGGACGTAGTTAAACTTGGAATTGGCCCTGTTGATCCGGGACAGATCGAACGTCTCGATCAGTTCCTCGCGGGTGAAGAATTCTTCTCCCCCCGCGGCGGACCACCCCAGCAGAGCCATAAAATTGCACAGCGCCCAGGGCAGGAAACCCTTTTCCCGATAGAATGCGATGGTCACCACTTCACCGTGTCGCCGTTTCGACAGCTTGGCCTTCTTGTTGTCCAGGGTCAGGGGCATGTGAGCAAAGAGCGGAGGCTCGCACCCAAGCGCTTTGTAGATGAGAACCTGTTTCGGAGTGTTCGCCATCCCGTCCGCCCCGCGGATCACGTGGGTGATCCCATCCAGAGTGTCGTCAACCGCGTTGCTGAGAAGGTACAGGGGGCGTCCGTCGGAGCGAACGATCACGAAATCCTCAATATCCACCGCCCTCTTTTCGTTCCTGCCGTACACAAGGTCCTCGAAGACAACAGTGTCTGTCGGGGACCGAGGGGTGCGGAATCGAATTACGTACGGTTCCTGTCGTTCCAGGCGCTCGCTTATCTCTTTCTCCGGCAGGTCACGACATTTTCCGTTGTACATGAACGCGACCCTTTTTGTTTCAGCCTCTTTTCTCTGCGCGTCCAACTCTTCTTTGGTGCAAAAGCATCGGTACGCATGTCCGGACTCCAGGATCTTCTGTGAGGCCTCTTGATGCGCTGCAAGATTGTGGCTTTGGAACGTGGGTCCTACATCCCAATCCAGACCGAGCCATTTCAAGCCGTCCAGGATTTCCTCGACCGATTCTTCGGTAGAACGCTCCACATCGGTGTCTTCGATCCTGAGAATGAAGACGCCGCCGGTCTTCCGGGCCCAGAGCCAGTTATAGAGCGCGGTCCGCGCTCCGCCGATGTGCAGATATCCGGTTGGTGAGGGCGCAAACCGCACCCGCACCTGTCCTTGTAATTCAGGTGTGCTCTCAGAGTTCATGTTTCTCCATTGCGGTGTTCCGGCATCGCTGATTTGCCTCACACCGTGATATCAAGGGTGACCACACTACCCTTACAGGCAGTCTTAAAGGCTTCTCGATCATCCAGGGTACCCACTATGTCTCCGCAGTGCATGGGCACCGCGACCTTGTGGTTGATCTTGGCTACCGCGTCGGCCGCCTGGGGAACCGTCATAGTATACGTGCCGCCGACCGGGACAAGAACCACATCGGTATTCACATCCCCCATTTCAGGGATTTCATCCGTATCACCGGTGTGGTATATGCGAATGCCGTCCACCGTGATGATGTACCCCAGCCAGTTGCTCGTTTTTGGGTGGAAGGCCTTGTCCGTGTTGTACGCGGGCACTGCTTCCACGGTCACGTCGCCGATGGTATGCGCGCCGCGGGCCGCGATCTCTTTGAATGCGTCTCCGAATCCCGCCTTGCAATCCGAGGGCCCCACTATCACCGTGGAGTCCTTACGGATCTTGGCGATGTCCTCCTCTGAGAAGTGATCATAATGGCTGTGAGTAACACAGATCACATCAGCGGGAACAGATCCTTTCAGCTTCCACGGGTCCACATAGACCGTGCTCTTGTCCCCTTCAATCCGAAAGCTCGCGTGCCCCAACCACTTGATCTTCTCTCTCACAAAAGCTTCCACGTCCATCTTGCCCTCCTTGCCTGGAATGACTTATGAGAAATCTTTGGTCGCCCCATATGCCCAAACGAGACTTTTCCATTCTATTAGGCGTCCCACTGAAATGCAAACCGTTCGTCATTGAGGACGAGTGACTTGTTTGGCAACTTCTTGTATACTCACGACATGAATGATCAAGAACAGCGCGCTTCCGGCAATGGCGTGAGACCCAAAACCAAACCAGCGCCACCTCCGAGCGGAACCCGAACCAACAAAGACTGGATCATGATTACGCTGGGGGTTCTGCTGATTCTGTTCTTCGTAACCGCGGGTTATTTGGGTGTTGTCAAGACCAACAAGAATTCCCCCCAAAGGATACGTGGACCGGTCAAAGACCCGGATAAGGTCGGCATGATGGATCGATCCAGGAGCTTTCAAAGCGCGTTCGCTGATTCCCGAAACTCGCTCGTCGGTTTGGCGCCCCGCTCATGATCCACTGACTATGGGATCTTTCACGCCAGCCTCTTCAAATCCCTTTTGTCTCAGTAGGCATGAATCGCATCTGCCGCAGGGTTTGCCGTTGGGGAACGGATCGTAGCAACTGTGGGTGAGGGAGTAGTCTACTCCCAGTTCAAGGCCTTTGCGGATTATTTGGGCCTTGGTCATGGAGATCAGGGGCGTGTGAATCCTGAAGCCTTTGCCTTGGACACCGGCCCTTGTGGCCAGATTCGCGGTCTTTGTGAATGCTTCTATGTATTCGGGACGACAGTCGGGATAGCCTGAGTAATCGAGTGCGTTGACTCCGATGAAAATGTCGCGGGCCTCCAATGCCTCGGCCCAAGCCAAGGCCAGCGAAAGAAACACCGTGTTGCGCGCAGGCACATAGGTCACCGGGATCTCCGCGGACATCTCTTCCATCGATCGTCCCTTGGGCACTTCCTGCTCCGATGTAAGGGCCGATGCGCCGATCTGTCGGAGATTCACGTCGACTATCAGGTGGTTGCACCCCCCCGTTGCCTCCGCGACCCCCTTGGCCGCGTTAAGTTCAACCCGGTGCCGTTGACCGTAATTGAAGCTGATAGCGTACAGATCGTATCCCTCGGATCGGGCGATCGCAAGGGTGGTGGTGGAATCCAACCCTCCGCTGAGGAGGATGACTGCCTTTGGCGCCATCAATCGATCCTTTGTAAGGATTAGGTTTCGCGGGGCGGATCTTGTCTTCGAGCATGTCATTGCGAGGAGTGAAACGACGAAGCAATCCCTATATCTGCTGCGCAGGAGATTGCTTCCTCCGGTTCAAGCCCGGAGTCGCAATGACATTGTGCGACAGCCCCCTCCTCCGAACGACCGAATGGTTGTGATCCTCCGGGACCCGGACCTGACGAACGCCTTACACTCCCCGTGTTTCCTGGGGCCAAATGTATCTGTGTAGTTGAGGTTGAAAGCGGGCCGCTATCCCATCCTCGAGCATCCATTCCACAAGGTTTCGGGGCAATAGTTCCCCGAATACCGCAGATAGGAGAACTTTGGCGCTTCTCTTGTCAAATCGTTCCCGGAGAATTCCTTTTGCCCACTCATAGTCGTGCCGGTCGCCGATCACAAATTTCACTTCATCACTAGGTCTGAGCTTCCACAAATTGTCCCACAGCATGGATTCACATTCTCCGCTGGAGGGGCACTTGATGTCCATTATTCGGATCGCTGCGTCAGGGAGTACCGAGATGTCAAGTGAACCATTGGTCTCCACGAGCACCCTATGTCCCTGTTGGAGCAGAGCCGCGGCCAAAGCCGGAGTGCGCTCCTGAAAGAGCGGTTCGCCCCCTGTAATCTCTACCAATTCTATTCCCAGTGAGGAGACTTGATTCACCACGTCCTCAACCCTCATCCGGTCACCTTCTTCCAGCGCGTACTTGGTGTCGCAATAGCGACAACGCAGATTGCAGCCCGCCAGGCGCACGAACGCGCACGGAAGCCCCAGAAGGGATGACTCTCCCTGAATACTCCTGAAAATCTCGCAGACCGACAGGCTCATAATTTCCTTACCTGAGCACGCTTCTCGTACCAATTACAGGAATGCCGCTTCAATCATGCGGTTTACCTGAAAATGGATGAGCCGGGATGACCCTGACGCTTCACCTTGCACCGACTATCCAAGAGGGCGCAGCCCCGCGGGACGCGCCGTACGCGCGGGCCCGCGACTTTGCCGCGATTTTCATGTTTCGCGGTGTCTCGATTTTCTTTGCGGCATGAGCGTTCCCCTGTGGACCGCCTGAAGCTTTTGAGAAAACCGCGTCCAATGTTATGATACTATTTTTTTGGGGAAGTGACCAGGACGGTAAGAATCGGCAGGGCATGGAGTCCGCGGTTCGGAGCATTGCGGGTTCACGTTCTTGGCGTATCATACCGATTTTTTGATTGGCCGGCACAGACCGGCTGTCGAGGAGATTGACTTGGAAACAGCAAAGGTTCGATTTCTTCCGGACGATGTGACGGTTGAGGCGTCGGTCGGCCTGACAATTCTGGATGCGGCCTTGGACGCGGGAGTGTTCATCCGCGCTGCTTGCGGGGGTTCAGGAGGCTGTGGGCAGTGCAAGGTCAAGATAGTGGGCGGATCCGTGGATTCTGAACAGACCGACAAGATCGATCCTCGAGAGCGCGCGGAGGGCTATGTTCTGGCTTGTCAATCAAGCCTGACACGCGACGTTGAAGTGGAAGTTCCCATAGCAAAGGTGGGCCGCAAGGTTATTCCACGGGATGAGGCGGATCGGATGCGGCAGACCGCGACGCCAATGGAATCGCCTGTCACCGCGGAAATCAATCCTATGGTCTCGCGGGTTTTCCTGGAAGCACCCGAACCATCGCCTGAAGATAGCGTAAACGATTTCGACAGGATACTGAGGACCCTGAGAAGAGATCACGACGTGGCGCCGGTGACCGCCAACCTGGAATTTCTCAGGGCCCTCCCTGTCCAAGCCCGGGAGGATGATTGGAGATTGACCGCTTACCTTCAGGTGGAAGACACTCCCGCGCCCGAGGGAAACGCTTACAGGCTCAGGGGGGTGATAGCAGGACACGTGAAAGAGCCGCCGACCGCTTTGGCCGTGGACATCGGGACCACGTCGCTCTGGGCGGAACTGATCAATCTGAACAACGGGGAGGTCCTTGCCCGCGCGTCCCGGTACAACCCCCAGATCGCTATGGGCGATGACGTAATAAGCCGCATTGTGTACGCTCTGAAAAAGGACGGGCTGGATAAGCTTCAATCTCACGTGGTAAAAGGGCTCAACGAGCTGGTGGAGGAGACACTCCGGAAGAGCGGCGCATCACGAGAATCCATCAGCTACGTGGTTACCGCGGGCAACACCGTGATGACCCATCTTTTCCTGGGCCTCTTCCCGAAGTTCTTGCGGGAAGCTCCTTATGTTCCCGCGGCTCAGCACACCAGTCCAATCAGAGCCGGGGTGCTGGGGCTGGACCTTTCTCCCCATGTTTTCGTGCGAGTCACCCCGGGAGTCGCTTCGTACGTGGGCGGAGATATCGTAAGCGGGGTCCTGGCTAACGGCATGAGTGATTCCGATGAGATGACGCTGTTCATCGACATCGGCACAAATGGTGAGATCGTTGCGGGCAACAAAGATCTGCTCATGACCGCGTCCTGCTCTGCGGGACCCGCGTTTGAGGGTGGGGGACTGGAACATGGCATGAGGGCGGCGCCCGGGGCAATCGAAGGCATACTCATCGACCCGGAGACCCTTGAGCCCATGATAAAAACCATTGACGCCAAGCCTGCCATGGGCATCTGCGGATCAGGCATAATCAACATCATCTCCCAGATGTTGAAGCTGGGGATACTCAACCAGAACGGCTCATTCGCTCAGGGTCTGGACACCGACAGGATTCGAGAAGGAACAAGCGGATTCGAGTACGTCATATGCCGCGCTCCCGAGACCGGATTCGACAAAGACATCGTTTTGACCGAAGTTGACCTGGACAACATTGCCAGAGCCAAAGGCGCGATGTTTGCGGGGTACACGTGTCTGCTGGAAAAGATAGGGCTCAGCGTAAACGATCTGGATCGAGTGATCATAGCAGGCGCGTTCGGCAGCTTCATAAACCTGGAGCATGCGGTGACCATCGGCCTGTTGCCGGACATTGACCGGGGCAAGTTTTCCTTCATAGGAAACGCGTCGCTGAAGGGCGCTCGGCTCTCCGTGACCGATAGAGATCTGTTCCACCGCTCCAGGGAAATCGCGGGCGCAATGACCAATGTTGAGCTTTCAGAAGATCCCTCGTACATGGATAACTTCATGGCCGCGCTGTTCTTCCCGCACACCAGGGCCGAACTGTTCCCATCGATCAAGCTGGGAGCTTGACAGTGTCCGAAGAAGGCGTGTTCCCTATCCTCTCATTCCCAGACTCTGCCTGGGAATGCATACCGGGAGGCTCCGCCTCCCCTACTTGGGGCCGACGCCTTCGCGACCACTAACGGCTTTCACAGGAACCAACATGCCCGGCCGGGCGCCGGCCACAACGAAGTATGAAAATGTCCGCAAAGTCGTGGGTCCCGGCCGTAGGGGCACCGCATGCGTCGCCCTCTTGGATGCCCGCTTTGTGACGGCGCCCGGTGGACTATGCAGCATCCACTTTTGCCGGATCAGCCCTGACTAATCAGTGAGAGGCCGTTCATGACTACCGCCGACATTCCGATCTCCGCAATAAAGGACTTCTGCCGACGGTGGAAGATTGAGGAATTTGCCCTGTTCGGTTCCATTCTCAGGGATGACGTGGCGCCGGAAAGCGACGTGGATGTTCTCGTGACCCTTGTAGACGATTCCCGATTGGCGCTGTACGATTGGGTGGACATGCAGGACGAACTAAAAGAAATATTCGGTCGAGAGGTTGACCTGGTTTCCAAGTCCGGTCTGCGCAATCCATTCCGTAGAAATGAAATCCGCCGAACCCGGAAGGTGATATATGCCTCAACCGGCACATGATCCGCTGTTCCGACAGAGCCGCCAAGTCTTGGACTTTGAGTTCAGGCTGTTTGGGTACGAGGTGATACCGGCAAGAGCACAGGGCCCGACGAAAGGAAGTCTTTCGTGCAGAGTGATTGCTAGATTTTCATCACCATTTTCGGCCTCCACGGTGAATAATCGTGGACAGTAGGACATGCTTTCTTGCAGCATGTGCCTCAGAGATGAGCCAAGAAACGACTTAATCGTTGTCGCAACACACAAGAACAGACGTGACCCCTTTACAGCTATCCAAGAGGGCGTAGCATGCTGCCATGCTACGCCCTTACGCCATGGACCCAGTGCCTTTCCGGCATTTTTATGCTTCGTTGTCGCTCTCTTGCGATGGTAGTTGCTATAAGGGCCGATCAGCTCGCCTTATGGTAGCATTTGAGGGGCGCCTCCCCTGTTATTGACCCGAAACACTTGTTGCAAGATACGCAGGAAGCTTTATCGGTCTTTCCATCCTTTATCTTTCTCACGAGATATGGCTCCCTTATGAAGGGGCGACTCATGGAAATGAAATCCGTTTCCTTGTTTTGCAGCACTTCTTCCATGCGGCTGACCTTTCGCATGCCTCCCACCAATATCAAGGGTGTCTCTCCAAGCACCGGTTTGATGATCTTGGCGGCTTCAAGGTGATACGGCTCTTCCAGGTCGTACTTGCCCTTCAACCGATTCATCATTATTCGAGCGATCGGTCTCTGCCACATGGGGACTGATGCAACCAGTTCGTCCACCGGGACCTGGCCGCGGCACGTGTTCATAAAGGAATAAAGCCCAGCGCCGCTACTGATTTCAACAGCGTCAATGCCAAGCTTGGCCAGCTCCTCAGCATAGAACTTTGCCAGATCCGGTGTAATGCCCTGCCTCGGCGTATGGTCGTTGGTATTAAGTTTTGTGAGGATCGGAGTTCCTTCAGGGACAGACTTCCTGATTTCCAGGAGCACTTCTTTCAGAAAACGAAAACGATTCTCGTCTGAGCCACCCCATGCATCCTTACGCTTGTTGAAAAATGGGGAAAGGAACTGATTGACCAGAAACCCGTGAGCCCCGTGAATCTGAACCCCGTCCGCCCCTGCTTCCAAGGCTCGTACGGCTGCGCCGCCGAAGCCACGAATCACACCCTGGATATCTTCTTCGTTCATTTCCCGCGGCTTGACAAAATTGACAGGGTCCCTGTCCTTGCCCGACGGTCCCATCGGGGTCTCTCCGCACACCGCTTTGGTGGTCGAACGGCCCGCGTGGACCAACTGGAAGACCGTCTTACCCCCATTTTCGTGAATCGCCTCAGCTATCCGCTTAAGCCCCGGGATCATTTCATCCGAGTGGATTCCAGTCTGATTTCCCGAAGCCCTGCCTGAAGGCTGAATGAACATGTACCCCGGGATGATGAGTCCGACTTCACCCTTGGCGAGACTCTCGTACCGCTTTACCATCTGATCGGTTACCTGGCCGTGAGCCGTTGCCATGCACTCATATGTAGCGGAGTGCACAAAACGGTTCTTTATCTCCAGATTCCCTATTTTCATACGTGAAAAGAGTAGAGCCATGTTTTTTGTCCTCCCTTTCTTTCAAAATACTTATTCTCAATCTTTCAGAAGCGTGCTCTCTGAACCGGTCGATCTTGCTCATTAGTTGCCGCGAAGCCGTTCACCGTGAACAATACAAGCTCACGGAATTACGTATTGCGGGGTGAAGGCACAGAACCGCTTCAAACCCGGTGAACCATTACCTTCCGTTTATAGTTAAGCGTCTTTCGGGCTTCACGACTGCCATCAATTGGATCTCAGCTCTTTCGGGTCGATGGGAATGGTGCGAAGCCGTTTCCCGGTTGCCGCAAACACCGCGTTGGTCACAGCCGGAGCTATCGGCGGCACAGGGACCTCCCCGATGCCGGTGGGAGGATCCGTGCTGGGGACAATGTGTACCTCCACCTTGGGCATTTCATCCATTCGCAGCAAAGGAAAGTCATCGAAATTACTCTGTTCAACTCGACCGTTCTTGATCGAGACGCTGCTCTTCAACGTTGCTGTGAGTCCAAAAGCTATGCCGCCGGCCATTTGAGCTTCGACCAATTCAGGGTTTATGACGATTCCGCAATCAACAGCGCATATTACGCGGTGTACTTTCACATTCCCGTCTCTTCCCACGGATAGTTCTACCACCATAGCGCACGCGGTATGGTGAAAGTCATGGACAGCTATACCGCGAAAGATTCCTTCCGGAGGCTTCTTGCCCCAACCGGCTTTGGTGGCGGCCAGCTTGAGCGCTCCTCTGCGCTTGGGAGCTTTTCTCAATAGCTCGAACCTCAGGTCAAACGGATCCTTTCCCGAAGCAGCCGCAATTTCATCAATGAAGGATTCCACCACAAACGCGTTTCGAGTGCTGCCGACTCCCCGCCACGGTCCTACCGGTATGCCCGGGTCGTCTTTGATGTATTCGACTCTGATGTTTGCAATGTCGTAGGCCATGGTGGCAGCTCCGAGCGCTGCGGCTTCGCCGCTAAGCTTCCATTGCGCTATGGGTGTCGCTACCTTCGCGCCGAGGTTCTTCAGCGGTCCTGGAAGCCACGTAGGCATTACAGAAGGGCCCAGCATTTCTATCATGCCGTCCAAAATGGCCGGCCCTATGAGCAGGTGCCTCCATCCCATAGGCATTCCGTTCTTGTCCAGGCCCGCTTCCACGACATTGTAAAAGGCCGGACGATATTGATCGTGCTGAATATCCTCTTCACGGGTCCAAAATACCTTGACAGGACCCTTTATCGCTTTGGAAAGCGCTACAGCCTCGGCAACTAAATCCGTGCCGTAGCGTCCGCCGAAACCGCCTCCCAAGTAGGTGGTGTGAATCTTGACCCGATCGAGCTTCAGGCCGGCTATTCGAGCTGCGGTTTCATGAGCCGAGTCCTGGTTCTGAGTCGGTACCCAGACGTCACAGCCGTCCTCTCGAACGTGAGCGGTGCAGTTCATGGGTTCGGGGCAGGCATGAGCCTGGTAGGGCAGCTTATATACCGCCTTGATGGTTTTGGCGGAGTTCTCTAACGCTGTGACCGCGTCCCCATCGTCTCGGATGCGATCACCCTCTCCTGAGGCCATGCGGGCCCAGCGGCTGAAGATGGCTTTGCTGCTCAGGTTGCGATTGTCGCCCTCGTCCCACTTCGCTTCCAAGGCATCTGCGCCCTTTTGGGCCTGCCAAAAGGTGTCCGCTATCACTGCCGCCCCCGAAGGGATTGCCACAACATCCCGCACACCGGGTATCGCTTTGGCTTTGTCGGGATTGAAGGATTTCAACCTGCCCCCGAAAACAGGAGCATGGATTACCGTGGCGATCTTTAGACCGGGAATCGTTAGGTCGATACCGTACACGGTGCGTCCGTCCGTTTTGGACTGAGTGTCCAGACGAGGGATTCTCTTACCGATTATCTTGAATTCGCCAGGTTTCTTGAGCCGCACATTTTCGGGAATCGGTATGCCGTCTGCTTTTGCGGCAAGTTGCCCGTAGGAGAGGCGCCGGCCGCCGGCTTTGTACACTACCGTGCCCCTAACTGCCTTGCATTCGGAGGCAGCGACTCCCCAGGTCCTTGCGGCCGCAACTATCAAGACTTCACGAGCTGCTGCTCCTGCTTGTCTCAGTATGTTCCAGGAGGTGGTTACACTTGTGCTGCCTCCGGTTGCCTGGACTCCAAAAGCCGGATTCTTGTACACAGGTTTAACAGGAGCAAACTCTGTTCGGATCTTGGACCAGTCAGCCTCCAACTCCTCCGCCACAATCATGGACAGGCCGGTGGTGATCCCTTGTCCCATCTCGGAATGGTTCACAATGACGGTGATCGTGTCATCGGAACCTATTCTCAGCCATGCGCTCGGCACGAATTCGTCGGTCTCCTTGCCTGCCGCATGCACCATGTTTCCCGCGGCCCACCATCGGTTGGGCACACGGCAGCTCACCAGAAGTCCTATTCCTGCAACAGCAGTAACCTTCAAGAAATCTCTCCGGCCATTGTCGATCGCGATCTCGGTCATTTTGTACTCCCCTCGGCTGCGCGAAGAATTGCCTCGCGCACGTCCTGGTAGGTTCCGCAGCGGCAAAGAACCCCTGACATGGCTTCATCGATCTCGGAGCGGCTCGGGCTCGGTGTGGATGTCAACAGCGCGGCCGCGGTCATGATCTGGCCGGGCTGACAATACCCGCATTGGGGGACATCCCCGTGAACCCATGAGTCGCGGAGAGCCGCCCCCACCGGCCCTGTCAGGCCTTCAATGGTGGTGACCTCTTTGCCGGAGACTTCTTCCACGGTGGTCACACATGCCCTAACGGCCTCACCGTCCACATGCACCGTGCAGGCTCCACATTCGTCGATCCCGCAGCTATACTTGGTACCCATGAGCCCCAGTTGATCCCTGAGCACCCACAACAGGGGAGTATCGGCATCCACTTTGAGTTTGTGAGTTTTTCCATTCACACGCAGCGTTACCATGTTCAGACCTCCGGAAGTCTATAGCCCTTTCGGCGCCCTGTGAGCGCCGGAGCTGATCTACGTTGTTGAGGACATCGGGTCCGTGAAGCGTTCTCGCCTGCTCGCGGGGACAGATGAACGCTATGAGTGCATTCCGGGGCGGACTGAACGTTCATTCCGCCCGTACGCAAAAAAAATAGGCGTTTGAAGGCCATTGCTCTCTGATGATCAGGGCTCACACCATGACAACCGCTCTCGGATCCACATGCAATGAGTCAGAATCGGTTGTCCTCATACTGCTTCGCCATCTTACAAGCAAAATATCTGGGCCTACGATGGTGGATGCTCGAAGGGGGAGATGGTCTCCCCCTTCGAGCATCCACGCCCAGCCGTCGCGTTCCGAATGCGTATGTCCGAGGCGAAGCCACGGACCGCTTGGCGCCACAGACCTGTCTCGTGGCAAACCCGGATTACAATGATATTCGCGAAATGGTATCATTGCTTCCTTAGCGTCTTAAGGCCTCCCAGCAGATCTCTTCGGCCAACGCGTCGGTCTCCGGGGTCGCCTCGATCTCGCCGTTCATCCGGGCTTTTTCAACCCCCATGTACGCTCCGTTGAGAACCGCGAGCAAAACCTCCGGAGGAGCCTCCTTCGTGATCTGTTGCACGCGGCACTGCTCCAGGAATCCCTTGAAATCCTCGTGAATTCGATCGCACAGGTCCCGGCTCCTGTCATCCAGATATGGGGCGTGGTGGTGGAATTCTAGGAACTTTACAACCTGCGTATGCCTTCGCGAGAACGTGATCATTCTGTTCCACAAATCGTGGAAAAGCTGACGGGGAGGCGCCTCCATGTGCAAATCAGTCCTGACATATGCGCGCATTTCCCTCTTCCAGTGCTGGTACAGGGCGTTGACGAGGACTTCCTTGTCCTCAAAATACCGATAGATGGTGCCTGCGCCCACCTGGGCTCGATCCGCAATCTCGGCCACGGAAGTACCGTGAAATCCGCGCTCCGCGAAGAGTTCGAGAGCCGCATTCATGATGGCCTCTCGTTTATCCATAGGCTTTCCTTCAAGGCTTGATATAGCCTCGGCTTCTTTCAGGGTCCGCCATCCAGCATTGAATGAACGTTCATTCCCATTCTAGCTCGAACGCTCCACATGTCAAGAAAAAAGGAATCAAAGAGGTAACCCTTCAGTCATTCGGGGGAACTAGTAGGATGTCATTGCGAGCGGAACGAAGCATTCTCCTGTGCGCTAAGGATGGGGATTGCTTCGTCGTTTCTCTCCTCGCAATGACATACGCCAGGAGACGATCTGCCCCCCGAAACTGAAGCCTTACTCAAAGAGATAACTCTTTGCCTTTCCAGGCAATGAGGCAACCACCCCCAGTGGCTGGGTCAGGTCTGATCTTACCTCTTGGCGCTCTGTTCTTCCCCCACACATAGCCGAACTGTTCCCGTCGATCAACCCGGGAGTTTGTCGTTGTCCGATGAAGGTTTGTTGTCGTTTCCCCGGAGTTTCTGTCGGGGGACCGCCATCAGTGTGACCATTGCCTTGGCCACTTGGGATTCCGTTCCCTGCCGGATGTCAAAGACTTCGGATTCGGATATTATTATTTGGCGGCCCTCTCTGATTACCTTGGATCGGCAGACCAAGGCGTCGCCGGCCGCGGGGCGCAGGAAGTTTATTTTGAACTCTATGGTCAGAATCTGCATGTCTTCCGGGACGACCGTGAACGCGGAATAACCTGCTGTGTGGTCGGCCATGGTGGCCATGACTCCTGCATGGATGAAGCCGTCTTGCTGCCGATGCTCTTCCTTGATCTCAACCCTGGACTCAAACCGACCCCAGTCAGCGCTGTGGGCTGTTAACCCGCAGAACTTGATGAAACCCCGCTCGTAATCCTGTTTGATAGAGTCTATTCGTTCCCTGGAAATCCGCGGTTCTTGCATTACCAACCTCTCCTTCACAGCCACGCGTGTGGAGATCCGTCCCTGATCAAGGCGTTTCATACCAATGCGCGTTCAAACAAGTGATAAAGAGCACTGCTGGGCAAGCCGGCAGTGGCACCCAAGAAACCGATCTCACTCTCTTGATTGCGCATTCCGAGCATATCCGTCGGCCGCGAGAGTTGTCAAGGAAAGCCATGCATGCGACGTAATCCTTCAGTTGCGCGGGCCGGATCTTTTCATCACGCATGTCATTGCGAGCAGTGAAACGACGAAGCAATCTCCATATTCACAGCGCAGAAGATTGCTTCGCTACGCTCGCAATGACATTGTGCGGGGGCCCCCAGATGGCTGAATGGTCACGGTCGCCAATGGAAACTGCCTTGACAGGCCGCCTGGGCTGGTGTTAGGGTCATGGTGAATTTCCATAGCCTTTGATATGCACGGCGGATGTGTGAGCCGTCTAAAGGAACCACGATGAGAAGTAGAGTATTCGCTGTCTTGGCGGTGTTTGTTTTGATCCTGGTAATCGCTCCCCTGCCCGGTATCGCGGGCAACTACGGGGCTCGAACCTGCGCGCCGGAACGCTGTATCCCGCCTGAAAGTGTTGGGAAGATCTCGGTTCCATTTGACGTCCCCATCTGGCCGACTCTGCTCAAGACCGAATTCCATATCTTACCGTGGATAAGCCTTGGAAAGGTATCCGTGTGCATTCCCGGAACCGGCAAGGCGATTGAATTCCCCGCGCCCTGTCTGTCTCTGAAGCCCATACCCATCTGGATCCCGTGGCTGAGACCCCTGGATGTAGAGTGCAAGGATCGATCGGTCTGCGCGGGTCCCTGATTCCCCACTGGTAAGAGTTCACCGGGGGAAGCGTTTTTGCAAAAACTGCTCCGCGCAGGGCGATATGGCCATCTTGGGGTTTGGCGCCATTTGCTCGAAGCACGGATACACCGTGATGGCTCGTTGGCCCCACGCCGAGGGGCTGCTCCGCGCAGGGCGATATGGCCACCTTGAGGTCTAGTTCCATTTGCTCGAAGCACGGACACACCGTGCCGGCTCATTGGCCCCACGCCGAGTGGACCCCTCCCAAAAACTCCCATTTTACGGGCCGACAGGCTTGGGAGCTTCATGAAAAACTGGTGACGGCCGCCAAACATGGTTGCTTCCCTAGAAGATTCTTTTTGAGGTGTTTCCAATGCTGGAACTCGGTGCCGACCGGACTGGAGCTACGGAGCAAAGACCAGCAAGAAACATTAACTTGGTCCCGCTGAACTGTTACCCCCACTGAATACGGACCGTTCCGGAATGGATGGGAATCCAGTTGAATCGCGCAGCCATAGCCACGACACTCGAACAGACATTGGGATACCTCCGGGAGGACGGGCCTGTGCTCGTGGCGCCGGATACTCTGGAATCCTTCCTGGAAAGGACCGAGGATCTCCTTGAAAAGGCCGAACAGCCCGGGGAAGCGTTGTACGTGGGGCTCCTGGGCGGAACCGGAGTGGGAAAGTCCACTCTGATAAACGGCCTTGCGCGGCAAGAGATCTCCCACCCTTCAGACAGACGCCCCTTCACTGATCGAGCAGTGGTATATCGCCATGAGGAAACTCCACGGGGGTTGGAAGACCTTTCCCACCTGGTTCGAGAATCCGATGCAGTGCACACAATAGACGCGGTCAAGGATCTGGTACTCCTGGATCTCCCGGATTTCGACAGCATTGAGTCGGATAATCGCAGCGCGGTTCTTGAAATCCTACCACGGCTCGATTGCGTAATCTGGGTGGTGAGCCCCGAGAAGTACGCGGACGCGGCCTTCTATGATCTGATCGGGCAGACCCTGATCAACCGGAACAACTTCACCTTTGTGCTGAACAAGGCGGATGAACTCAACCCGGGGGGGAATGCGGAGCAGCGCGTTCGGTTCAAGGAAGTGCTCGGGGATCTGAGTTTCCGGCTGCGAGAGGAAGCCGGAGTGGAACAACCGAGAATCTTTTATCTTTCCGCGCTCCAGGAGTTTCAGGGGACCGGGGGGGATCCCGTGCCGGCAAAAGAATTCACGCGGTTTCGGGATTTTCTGATGGTGCGAAGGGACGCCAAGGAGATCGCGTCCGTGAAGACGGTCAACCTCATAGAGCAGACGGGCCGTCTCTTGAAGGAACTGCGTCAAAGTATCCGTCCTGACGAGCGGAGCCGCATCCTGGAAGCGATCGGTGAGACTCAGCTTCACGGCCCCTCGGATGACCGAATCATGGGGCTCGGGCTTATGGAACACGAGCAGAAACTGGGGACGATAGTCTTCAAGGATCTTGCTGGTGAAGACACTTCGATTCTCCCGGTGCGCGTTGCAATGAAGTTGATCGCTATGGTTCGTCCGGCCGCGAGCAAGGGTCCTGAAGAGTCTCTGGAAACCGCGTTTCAGCACACAGCCCAAGCACTGGAACAGGGTGTGAGAGACGAAATTGAGAAGCTGGGCGATCGGATGGATTCGGAATTGCTCTTGGCCTTTCACAGGAAGGGAGATGCCGCCGCGGCGGGTGATACCGATCAAATCATTCAACAGGCTGAAAGGGCCGCGGCCGGGCATTTACTTCATGCCGCGGATGCGCTGAGAAGGTCCATGTCCGGGGGGGTATCACGTTTGCGCCGCACCTGGCAACGGTTGGTGTTGTTCTTGCCGTTCTTGATTCTCGCGCTGAAACTGGCCGGCAAAGGGAACGTCCAGGCGTGGTTGGAAATGCCGAGCATCCGGGGCGCTTTGAAGCTGATGCTCACTTTTCTTATGTCCCTTTTCGGTTCGGAAGCCCTTGCCGGAATTACCGTGCTCATTATTTTTCAGTTGTTGCTGATCTGGTTCCTGGCCTCGGGCAGGATCAGGAAACTGGAAAGACAATCACGCAGGCTTGCCCGCTCTGCTGTCCATCTCCTGGAAACCGGCCTGAAATCCGCTGCGGAACAGATCAGGACGGACCGACTCAACACCATAGAGCGTGTACAAGACGGCGTAAATCGTCTCAACCAACTCACCGCGGCGTTCGATCCGTCGGCCTCGCAGGAATCTGCTCCGGAACTCCACGCAAATCGATGAACACCGGTCACGCCGGCTTCTTATGGCAAGTATCCAAAGAGTTCACCGATATTTCAGATCTCGTTTCGATGCTCGCAGGGGGAAATTCCCCCAACCCCCCTTTGTCAAAAGGGGCAAGGGGGGATTTTGCCCATGAACGAGAATCACCTTCCAATCAGACAGGAATTTCGGCAGTAGCTATAGCATTGCAGGGAATCTCTTTGTCCAGCGGCTTTCACGGAAACAGTTTGGGGCCGGCCGACGTTACTGCGCCCGTAGCCATTCCTTTTGAGACGGGGTAAGCCTCAGTTTCACGGGGCAGATCTTCTCATCGAGCGTGTCATTGCGAGGAGTGAAACGACGAAGCAATCCCCATATCCACTGTGCAGGAGATTGCTTCGCTGCGCTCGCAATGACATCTTGCGAGCTAACCCCGAATGACTGAAGGGTTACGAGAAAAGGTTCGCGGATATGGACCTCCGGCCGGTACTAATATATGATGCGATCCCGTTCATCGGAAAGGAGACCGAATGGCACGACTTTATCGTCAATTCCTGGGATCCAAGCCCGGAGGCCTGGTGGAACTCGTGGACGACTCCTCCTCACCATATCTGGTGAAAGGACCCGAGGGCTTCGAATATTCCATCAGTGCGGATGATTTCAGGAACTACTACAAACCGGACGGCGCAGCAACACCCCGAAAATGGGATCACCTGATAACAGAGCCTGACAGTGGATTGATCGATGCGAGGCTGATGGAGCAGGCCATTGATATTATTCATTCTTTTGAGGATTCAGCCCGGGATTTCTTCAAAGCCGGGTCGTTTGTGCGGGATGTTCTCCTAATAATCGGCAAAGATACGAAATTGGATGCGGACCAAGTGCGCGCTCGGCTGGAAGAATCCGGCAAACCTTCGGCGAGCGTCTCCGAGAAAGATCTGAAGACACTGGGGAACCTCTCCGAAGATCTTCGGAATGTGCTTTCGAGTGACGCTTGCGCCTCGATGCAGTTTATCGACTTGCACACCGGATTCGACGATCAACAAGGGCCGAACGCGCCACGAGCGGGAAGCGGCGACCCGGCGCAGGCCGGACGCAAGACATCAAAGGGCAAGGCTTCCGGCAAAAAGGCCGACAAGAAAACACGAGCCGGTATGAAGAATGTTGAGCTGTCGGTGGAAGGAGACATCCTCACTGTTGTCTCGGATCTCTCAAAGGAGTTCGGTCCTTCAAAATCGGGGAAGACCATTATAGTGGCGTCCACAGGTGGGAACAAGATTGTGCCCGGCCGCGACGAGAGGATAGGCCTGAACATCTATAAACAGGATTCAAAGAAGCCCGCCAAAGGACGGCAATCGGAATTCAAAAACGTGAAGATGTCTCTGGACGGCGCCATGCTGGCGATCAAAGTCGATCTCTCAAAAGATTTTGGTGACTCCACATCGGGAAAGACCACCATAGTGGCATCCACGGAGGGGAATAGGCTCGTCCTGGGAAGAGAGGAAAAGATCGGCCTGAATGTGTACAGGAAGAAGGAGTAAGACGGATTCGACTTTTGAAGAGTAATCTGAGGGAACCACGCCGAGGCGTGATAGAAAAGGTTCGCCCAGACCCCTTCCCCAAGACTTCATGATGTGCTGTACCCAAGCGAAATTGGCTGCCCCCGGTGAAATCTTACCAAGAACGATTGATTCCGCGTCTCATCGAGGGTCACCGGCGCCACTGCACTCACCCTGGATTTTCGTCTTCCGTCTCTTCCAGGGAGCCTTTCCCCGGTACCAACTTGGCCTGTATCTTTTCGTCCTTTCTTTCGCCCTCCATGACTACGACATTGGCCAAGCAACCGCCGTCCTCGGTCGCAAGGCACGACAGCACGCGGCATTTCAGTAGAGATCCCTGATCCATCAGCCGAATAACGTCTCCCGGGGCCATGAGTTGAGCCCCCCGCATGGTCCTTGTCCATTCTCTCTTTTTCTTGCCCATGATACTCCTGCCGGTCTTGTCATTCCTGTTTGCGTTCAAAGATATAATTCCGCGTTCCACGGTGTCCAGTCAAGCAGGTGCGGTCAGAAATCTCCCTGTGAGCATTGGAACCGGATTTGAAATATCGATCAACTTTCTTGACACCTGCTCTGTGGCGATTGCGCAGGATCGAATTGTTCCCAGTTTGAAGGCCAAGTGATATAGTACCATTTCGCGAATATTGATGGAATCCGGATTTGCCGCGAGAGAGGTCGAAAGATGTGCGAATCAAACGCTTATCTGGTCAATGAGGACGGCGAAGAACTAATCATGGAGAACGTCGATTTCCTGAAACCTGTTGGAAAGAACGTTGTCTTGAGAAGCATATTCGGCGAGGAGAGGACCGTTGAAGCGTCCATTCTGGAACTGGATCTGACCAAGCATAGGATAGTCCTGGAAACTCCATGACGCCGCACTGGGACTAGAAACCCGGTTCTGAAAGGGATTGCCGCGTTTCCTCTTGACACGCGTCCAACCCCTTTGGTACACGTATAACTGACGGATGATACAAGGTAAACTCCGTCCATCTCCGCTGAGGTATCGACCCATGCCGACCATGGACACGGTGATCGTCCTCAACGCAAGCTACGAGTTTCTGGGGCTTGTGTCCTGGAAGCGCGCCATGATCCTGTTGTTCAACGAGAAGGTGGAAGTCGTCAAGGAATCGAACAGGATCATCAGGACGGTTACGCGAACTTTCAAGGTCCCCGCGGTAGTTCGTCTCGTCAAGTTCATCAGGCGGATATATCGCCGCGAGGTCCCGTTCACCCGCAAGAACGTCCTTACACGCGACGGATTCATCTGCCAGTACTGTGGTAGTGAGCACGCGTCGGGCAGCCTCACCATGGATCATGTCATACCAAAGGTCCAGGGCGGAAAGAACCAATGGACCAACGTGGTGGCATGCTGTCGAGCTTGCAACATGAGAAAAGGCGGCCACACCCCCAGACAGGCCGGCATGCGCCTGGTACGGCTGCCGTTCAAGCCCACCATTATGGAGTTTATCAACCTCTATCTGAAAAAGAGGTTCGGAGTGGAACTCTCTGAAATTCTCGATTTCTGAACCCCGGGGGGGGGGCCGCGCCCCCCCAAGAAACGGGCTGTTTCCGGCGCACAGCGCATAGGTCGGACCGCGCACCGACACATCGGCCTTGATGGCTTCCCCTGTTCCCGCGGATATCGTGAAAATGGAGAACAAACGCACGGGCTGCGCGTCCCGGCAAGTTCGGCAACCCGTGTTTGGAATTGGCTTGGGACTAATTTGACCTCATGCGGGCCAAAAGTTCAACGAAGTACGCACTTTTTCATTGACACACCCTCACGTTGTGATAAGAGAGGGGCACTTCTCACATACTCTTCCATCCCAGTGGAACACACGATAAACGGCCATTTAGATGCCGTTTTCGTGCTTCTAGAGCCTGGTTGCGGGACTGCCTCAACCTCTATGTCCTTGCCATGAATCCTTGCCCACGCTTGCGGCCGATCCGTTTTTGGGGCCGCGGTCTGCTTCTTCCCACATCCAACCTCTACAGACACCATAAACTCCCTTTTTGATGGTTTGTCAAGGTTTTTTTCATTGATATTTAACTGGTTGGCCCATTTTGCGAGAATACAGATTATGAAAAGCTAATGCACTCGTTTAGATCAGGCGGCGCGTACGATAAAACCTGCCGCGTACGCGCATGCCTTCGTGTGTGCTATAGTGAGGGCCATTGGGATACTCGGGAGGAAATCATGGGGCCGCACGCAATAGGATTCGGATCGCTGAATCTGGACGAATTCTGGGAAGTCGGCTCGGACTTCCTCAAGAGCCGGCATCTTCATGCGGGCCGAGAGTACGTACAGGATCTTGATTGGTTCCGTGAAGCCTATCCGGTTCTGCAGAACGAAGGGACATTGAGGGGGATGGATCCCGGCGGGTCTGCGGCCAACACGATCGCGGCCCTTCGCCGAATGGGATTTGAAACGGGTTTCTACGGGGTTGCGGGGACCGACAAAGCCGCTTCCCTGCGTTTGAGCCAGTTGGGAAACAAAGAGAGCCTATTCATAAGAAAGAGCGACCTACCATCGGGCCGATGCCTGTCGCTAATCGACAGGGACGATCCTGAAAGGGACAGGACCCTGGTGATTCTTCCCAACGCCAATGATGAGGCCGCGGCTGAGGACCCTGACCCATCTGTGTTCCGTGAATTTCAATGGGTTCACATGACCTCCTTTGTGTCTCACGGCCCGCTGGAGGTGCAGATCAAACTGGCTGAAAACCTTGGTGAAGACACTCTTGTCAGCTTTGACCCCGGGGCGATCTATTCAGCCAGGGGGTTCGCCACACTGGAACCCTTGCTGAAGAGAACGGAGATTCTCTTCGTCACCGCGGAGGAACTGGAAGAATTGACCGACTATGCGGAAGATCCGCTTGAAGCCGTGTTTGGTATCGGAGTGAAGATTGTTGTGGTCAAGCTCGGTTCCGATGGGATCACCGCTTACCAGCCTGGAATAGTGGTCCACAGGCCTGCGAAGCCCCCCCGGTCGGTGAAGGATCGAACAGGGGCCGGAGATGTGGCTGCCGCGGGCTTCCTGGCGGGTCGGATAGCAGGCCTTGCAGTGGAAGAAAGCCTCGATCTGGCGGTGGCGACCGCGGCCAGGAGCATTGAAGAGTACGGCCGAAGCGCTTATCCGGACCGCGCGTTTCTTGATGGATTGGTCCCGGATCTCGATGATTCGCGCGCATAGGAATAATCCGGTAATGGGAGGGCGAACATGGGAAGACGTTCCAAAAGGGTTTTCATTACGGATTGTGAAGGCCCGATCACCAAGAACGACAACGCGGCTGAGCTTGCCGACTCTTTTATCCCGGGCGGTGACCGCTTTTTCCCTATCATAAGCCTATATGACGATTACCTGGCCGAGATCGCGCACAGGCCCGGTTACAAGGCCGGGGACACGCTGCGCCTGATCTTGCCTTTTTTCAAGGCATTCGGTCTCGACAATGAGGAAATGATCAAGTTTTCCCGCCATAACATTGAAATGATCCCCCAGGCCGACTGCGTGCTAAGAGAAATATCAGAGCTTGTCCCGACGTATATTGTGAGCACCAGTTACTCGCCGTACATAAAGGCGGTTTGCGACGCGATGGCCTTTCCGTTCCGTAACACTTTTTCCACAGAGGTTAACCTGGACAATTACGATCTCGCCAACGCTGAAAAGAGCGCGTTGAGGGAGATCCATTCCCAAATTCTGGACCTCCCTGATTTCACGATACCCTCGGGGGCCCAAACGCCCGATGATCTCTCAGAGGATGCCAGGCTGACAATCGCACGGCTTGACGAGATCTTCTACACCGAGCTACCGCTCATGGAGATCAACGCAGTGGTTGAGGAGGTCAATCCGATAGGCGGGAGAGAGAAGGCCCGAGCGATCCGGGAGATAGCCTCCAAGGAGGACGCTGATTTGCAGGACGTCTTCTACGTCGGTGACAGCATAACCGATGTGGATGCTTTCCGATTGGTGAACGAATTCGACGGCATGACCCTCTCTTTCAACGGTAATGATTGGGCTGTCAGGGAAGCCGCGTTCGCTGTCACCGCCCGGACCGCGCTTCCCATAGGGTGGCTGGCCACAATGTTCATCAACCGTGGCCCGGCCGCGTTCGACGACCTGCTGGTAAGCGAGGTCACCGCGGAGAGCAGCGCCCGGATCTCCGCTCTGAGCACTCAGGTCAGAAAAGACGTTCGGACCGAAAAGATCGGCAGCCTCGGGTAGCACCCCCCCGTAGAACCCGCTCACCTCAATTGATATACGGCAGAAATCTCCAGGTCCTACGCTTGTACTCAAGGTAATCGGGGAACTTTTCCGCGAGTATCCGGTCTTCCTTTACTCCTTTTATCAAGTAAAGGAGAGTGCATCCCAGCCATAACGGCGCGCAATAGTAGCTCCCGAAAAGAATGACGTACCCGGCCAGTCCAATGATCACCCCGCTGTACATGGGATGTCGAATCCTAGAATAGATCCCCGTGGTGATGAGCGTTCCGCTCCTTCTGGGCGCGGCGTAAATACGGAAGTTCCTCCCAAGCGCACGGTAGCTGATTACAATCAACGCGAGACCGAGGAGGCCGAGCATCGCGCCGATCGATATCCGCAGCAAGGAAGGCTCGGTGGGAACGATTGCTCTCTGAAGAGGAGCGCAGATGAGCGTCAGGAAGACAAGACTCACGTATCCGCGGGTGATCGCGGCCAGATCTTCTCCTCTTCTGTGCGGGTCGCGGCGAGTTCTGGTGAGGCTGAACGGGCCGTTATCGTGTCCCTTTGTTTGAAGCAACATCAGGTACAGAATTCCCCAGTTCAGGTTGTATACGGTCTTGAATCCGAGCCTCTTGAGCAACACCGCAACCGCGGGAGACCTGTGACCCGAAAGACACGTCACCAACACGGGACGATCTCGGGGTTGGTCCGCAGCGGCTTCAACGATTCCCTTCCCCCACGGGAAGCTCTCAGCGCCCTGTAGCCTGTTCCAGTGAAACTCCGGCTTGGTGCGCACATCCAGGATCCACGTGTCCTCGGGAAGGGTATCCATTCTCCAGGGCGGCAGCGACCTGGCGCCCGCGGCCAGTGTGACCAATTCTCCGCCCACCATAAGATTGAGCACAATGAACGCAACGCGGGTTGTCTTGTCTTCGGGACCCTGAATCATAGGCTCATGCCGCACTTTACGCACAACCAGCGCGGTTTGGAGAATGTAAACCGCGAGCAGCATGCACCATATTCCCCAGGACGCGGCGGCTCCCGTGTACACGCACACACCGAAAAGACCGATCACCAGTGAGGTCATGAGCGGGTGAAGAAGATGGGCCGCGTGAACCCGTGAAAAGATGTGCCCATCACGAGAAACGGACGGAATAAACACAAAGTAGGTAATCAGTCCGAACAGAGAGAATGTCAACAGCAGGCCGGCCGGCAAAAGTGAAATCACCATGAGGAATTTTTCAATAGGCGTGAGATCCCTCACCGCGAACCCGGTATTCAGGCCGGTCACCACGACTACGGCCAGAGCCGCTCCGAAGCATAAAAGGCCCGGAAGCCGACTCTCCTGAATCCATTCCAGCCGCTCGGCCGTTGAACCGTTTGGTTTGGCTTTGATGGGGCTTGCCCTCCCGAGTAGAAGTCTCAAATAATGTATGGGACGCAATAACCCAAAAGGGCCCAGGATTCAACACGAAAAATATCTGATTCAATTCAGCCTGGCGCGGGACCGCGCGGGGAGCACGCCATCGGAATCTGCCATTGCGGAAGATTTACTCGGGTTGCGCCTATTTCAAGAGCGCACGTGCCATTCCCCTGGCCGACCTCCCCCCTCATAACAACTATCATCGCAAGAAAGCGACAACGAAGTATGAAAGTCCTTTCCGTTGTTCCTCTCGATCCCAGGCTCTGCCTGGGATCGCATTCCGGGAGGCTCCGCCTCCCCTACTTGGGGCCGGAACCCTCGCGAACAAGGAGGACTTTTGTTGGAATTCTCTTTTGTTTTGGTAACCTGAAGGTCACGCAGGGAGGGTCCCCAAGAAGCCCTCCAGCTGACCTACTCCCACAGGGAGAGGGAATTTGAGGATCTCCCCGGGTTACTCATTCAATTGCGAAGCAATATTACTCACGACGGACTCTCCCCTTGCTCGCCGTCTGCGTTCCAGCGGTTGGGTGAAGCTACTGACGCGGCTATGCCGTGTCAGTCTCTTACCCCGGGGTAGCCAATTCCCCCGGGTACCGCATATGATGAAGTCTTTGGGAAGGGGTCTGGGGGAACCTTTTCTACCGAGAAAAGGTTCCCCCAGTTTACTCTTCAAAAGGCGAATCCGTGTCAGGCTCGGCTCAGCGCCTGTGGCGCATTCTCCGGAGCTTTTTGAGCAGCCTTTTTCTTGCGGCCATGGCTTTTCTTTTTTTCTTGACGCTCGGCTTTTCGTAGGCCCTGCGCTTCTTGGTCTCGGTCAGCACACCCGACTTCTGGACCTGCTTCTTGAATCGCCTCAACGCGTTTTCAAATGGTTCATCTTCTTTGACGTACACTCCCGGCATTCAGATTCCTTCCTTTCTCACGGAATTCCGGACCGGTATCTTCCGAAGGATCAAGCGGGGTTGGGAAACCCGCGGCGCAAGCAGGCTTATTGCCGTTACGCGGCGCGTTTTCGGCCCCCTCAGTTATTGACCCGCTTTCCCGGTCAACAGAACTCCAGACGTACACACCTATTCAGGCATGGATCATGTTTTGGAATTTTTTCGGTTCGGCTTGCTTCTATCGGATGGAAGTATCAGATCCCTTCTTTCAGGCGCTTCTGCTGCCCTGGGCCGTCACACCTCAAACACTGAAGCAGACTTCTTTCGCTCACCCGGGCTCACAGGAAAGTGGGAAATCCCGAAGGATGACCCGTCAAATCTATTCTTACGACAGCTTGCCCAATTCGTCAAGACTAATCGAATTGTTCACCGCAATCCTTTAGTCATTCGTGGACTCTCGTAAGAGGTCATTGCGAGCGTAGCGAAGCAATCTCCTGCTCTCTGAACATGGGGATTGCTTCGTCGTTTCACTCCTCGCAATGACATGGGCGACGGGCTGATCTGCCCCCCGAAACTGAACGGTTACCCGTTCAACGCGCCACGGACAGGTTTTCAATCTCCTTTTGCACGTTTATATTCTGGAAGCTGTCCGGATTGCGGAGATAGTCCCTTATTGTTTCCCACTCCGATAGGTTCATGACATCCTTGAGAAGCTCAAGCCCCTGTGTCTTGAACGGAATCAGGCTCAGCAGATCCAGACCCGCGTCGCGCGCGGCTTCCGCTCCTCCTTGCTCCCGATCGAGCGCCACTACGACTGTGCGACATTCCACTCGGGTCAGCCCCCTCTTTTGGATCTCGTGCCTGACCTGTTCCAGCGCGACCAATTTGCTGTCAAAACGGGTCACAAGATCATCCACAATCGCCACCTTGTCTCCGGAATTCAATTCTCCTTCAAGCAGCGAATGCTCACCGTAATCGGAGATGACCCGTCTAAACTCCTCGATCGACTTGACCTTTTCCATCTTTCGAGTGAACCCCGCTGAAATCCCCCCGGCCACCGACATACCCGCTGCGATCGGCACCCCTGCCATAGCGATCCCGACGACCCGTGTGATTTCAGGGGCCTCTTCCCTCACCATGCGGACCATTGCCTTGCAGACCTTCTCGAACACCGCGGGGTACGAAATCAGAGGCCTCAGCTGAATGTATAGTGGGCTGTACAGCCCGGACACCAGTTTCCAGCCCCGGGGTCGATCCCGATAAAAGGTCCGAATCATTCTGTTCTCATACAAAAGCCCCAGGATTTCCCGGGCAGCTTCGTGCTTCTCATCAGCCCATGCCATGTTTCCACCTCTCCTGAGCCCGCGCCGCCTTTGACGACCCGACGCCATACGCAAGAACTTTCCAACTGATCATTCCACCCAACAGAGTATTTGTCCAGCTGTGAATACCGCGCGGGGAAACTGGGCGGGCGCGTCTGCGGATGGGAAGTGCAAACCACAGAGGCACAGAGGCGCAGAGAAGATAGGAATTATTGAACCACAGAGACACAGAGAAGAATCGCTTCGCCCCCTCCTGTGTGTGCAACGCGGAACCCGTACGGCGCGACCGGCGGTCGCCCTTGCCTGATCCACGTCCATCCACGAAATCCGCGGTTATGGCAGTTGCCTGAAATAATGAACGATTGATTCTTGGGTCCCACGCCGGCATGTCCAGCCGTGCGATCATTTTCGGACAGAATTAATGGCGCCTGCTACAAATTCCGGAACCCCGCTTGATTAGAGCAAGGCGGTAATCATGGAAAGCCCACCGGACGGCCGATCCAACGGAAATCAGATCCTGGGCACGAGGGAACCTGCTCCCCCAAGCATGAAGGTGATGAGCAAGAGGCATAGCCACGTCACAAGTGGAGTACCGAGCCACACCAGCCATTTGTTGCTTTCGTCGAAATCCGGCCAAACGCTCCTGCCGATCAAGAACAGAGTTGTCTGCACGATAACTGTCACCATCGAAATCGGCATGAGCACCAGTGCAAGTAGAATCGCACCTGGGACCAGCCCGGCTTCCAGTTCGTGGCGCATAAAGACGAGGGACAGCAAGCAGACCAGCCCCCATGTGACCAATGACATCACGACCCAATACAGCCCGAAGGAAGCTATACTTGGCCACTGGAAAGTCTCGTGTCTCATAGCCTCTCTTACCTTTCCGGATGTGAGGAGCCAATCAAAGTCGTCAGACCGCCGATCCTTGTATCACGCCACTTACGGGGGCAATGCACAAGCGAGATCCGCTATCAAGCGCGGGAAGGCTTCCTACTCAAAGAGATCGGAAATCACCCGGGAGTCCACTGTAAGAACGTCAGCAAAGTGCTGACTCTAGGGAAACAAACGGAAAAACACCAACATTTTAAGAACTGACGTGAGTGATTTTGAGTTTTTTTGAGGGCGTCCCCCCTTCCCTATTACTTCCTTTATTCATCCAAACACTCTTCCCGGCGAAAGCGCATGGCGGAGGCGCTCAATTCAGGCGCGGTCGTGTTTGCCAAGAGCGTTCTCTGCCATTTCGTGTAATCAAAGGGTTCCTGCATGATGAGAGAAATGAACCTCTCTGCTTCAACCTCGCCAAGGGACTCGAGAAGCACGCGAAATCCCTTCATCTTTATCTCTGTATCCGTAATCATTCGCATTCCTCTCTTATAAAGGTGATAGGGTCGGTGACCTTGATTCCGGCAACACCGATAGCCTTCTTGATCAACTGGTCATCCGTTGTCAGAAAGAAGTCACATCTCAACGCCATAGCGCACGCAAGATGAAGAGCGTCTTTACTCTTCAGGCCCTTTTTAACGAGTTCCTCGGCCCTGTCCACTATCTCTTCCGTTTCATCCGCATCGACTGTGGCATGGCTCCGCCACCGGGTGACCGCAATTCTTCTGTGCGCAAAGGGATTCAGCTCATTCTCAAAGTCGAGGACGTAGGACCAGGCGAGTTCAACCATCTTTCCCGACGATCATCTCCTGAATTCCCAATTTGGCCTCAGCTTCAAGCCGAATTCTCAACTGCTTCTGATCATCGAAGGGACGATTGTAACAGCAATTGTCAAGATACAGCCTCATACTTTCCTCTGCGTGTGTGCGCCCCACTGTCACGAGGCCAATGAGCTTGCGGCCGCCAATGCATACCCGGAGGCGCAGAAAGTACAATAACAACGTGCTTTTGCCATCATCTCGTTAAGGTACTCCGGCGCCGCCTATCAGTCAAGAGCTGAGAAGGCATTCCTGTAGCCTGGGGGCAGGCCTTGCTTTTTACCATAGATCACACGAGCTTGTCTTGAGGACGTGGCGGAATTCCGGTGAAATTCCGGGGACACCATACTTAATTAATGATTCGGATGGTAACTCATGGACAGGCCGGGCTCTCTGAGCGGCATCGCGGCACATTGACTGAATCCGGTTTGGAGGGACCTTGGTAAGATCGTTTCGGTGCCGAAAAATGGGCTTGAATGGCGTTCCGAATGCTCCGGCACAGTATGCCCCGAAGTCGAAATTGGAAATAAGTATGGTGTCCCCCGAATTCAGCCAATATGCAATGAGGCGTTGTGCGGCGCCCGAAAAGCACGGGATTTCGCATATGGCGTAAAAAAGGCCGGCAATGAGACCCGATGACTCGCAGGAAACGGGCGCCCCCCTTTCCCTTGACCCTTTCCCTGAAGCGGGCGAATAACGTGACAGATTGTAGGATGGGGTGAGTGAAGCGCTCCCCATCTATTGAGGAATTATCCGGGTAAGGTGTGGCGTGAAAGCCTCGACCGATGGGATTCCCTCCGGTCATCCCATCCTACGTGCTTTGAAAAGGAGCTTGGCATCTCGGAACTAAGTCAGTATGATGTTCCCCGAATTCGCAAGGAACAGTTGACCGGAAGAACCTTGCGGAGTACGTTCAATAGAACTAATCGGTGGATCTGAGGCATGGCGAAGTGCAAACATCATGATGTATGTCGTCGAGATGCTGACCCGAATATGGGTGACGGTTTGTGTATTCTTCACTCAGCAGCCGCGGGGAAAGGCAAGAAGGCTTTTGACAAAGCCCTAGAGGTGCATCGCAAGGAAAACGGAGACAATTTCTCTTACTTTGTATTCCCAGATGAGGTCCATTTCGGAATGGCTGAATTCCATGAGGATGCTAGGTTCTTGCGTGTCAAATTCACGCAGGATGCCAATTTCGTCGGGGCAAAATTCAATGGTATTGCCGATTTTCAAAATGCCACATTCAGTAGAGGCTCCTTTTTTCACGATGCCAGGTTTGATGGGGTCGCTGATTTTGGAGAGGTCAGTTTTGGGAGCTGCCCTCTCTTCATGCATACCCAGTTCTCCGAAAACGCCCATTTTTCCCGGGCTAAGTTTACGGGAGGTGTCTGTCTGAATGGGGCCAATTTCGCTGAGGATGCGTTTTTTCGCAACGCCACACTTAGCGGCAGACTTCTTTTTTGTGACGCTAAGTTTAATGGATTAGTGGATTTTTCTTATGCCGAGTGCAATGAGAAGCCCGATTTTTTGCGTGCCACCTTTGCTAAAAGATCTCTTTTTGAGCAGGCTAGATTCGCCAAAGGGGCCAATTTCGCTTATGCACAGTTTGCCAAGACTGTCAACTTCTCCTCGGCTACGTTCGGTGGATCCACCAACTTCGCTGGCACAGTGTTTTCTGAAGACACCAACTTCCACACTACCACATTTGATGGAGGCGGTACTTTCATCGATACCGTATTCCACGGTACTGCCGATTTCTCCGGTGCTGAATTTCTGGGAAGAATGCTCTTTGCCTCAAACGACAAGAAACGACCAATCTTCTCGGGCGTGGAAATTGACTTTAGATCCATTCACATCGCTCCGCTTGATGTACTCATCATCCGTGACGCCGACCTAAAAAGGTGTAAATTCCAGGGCACGGATCTACGCAAGGCTGAGATCACCGGTGCGCATTGGCCCACAACGGGAGGCCGCAGTAGAGTCTACGATGAGGTTGCCCCGTTACCAGAGGGCAAGACGCGCTCGTGGCCTCACATAGAACGGCTCTATCGTGAACTCAAGCAAAACTACGAAGACCGCAGGGACTACGAGCGGGCTGGAGCCTTCCACTATGGTGAGAAGGAAATGCGCCGGCAGAACCCAGAGACATCCCGGGGGCTTCGGTTCTGGCTCAAAGTGTACCGGTGCGTGAGTGGTTACGGCGAACGATACTGGCCTCCACTGCTGTGGGCGGGCGTTCTCCTGGTGGTCTCCACTGTCTGCTATGTCTATTGCCATTTGCTCCACACTAAGGCAGTAGGCCCCGTAGTAGACCCTGTTCTTCATTGGTGGGATGCTGGCCTCTATAGCTTAAGAGCCATGACCTTGCTCAAGCCCAGCTACCTTGAACCCGTTCGCCCCTTGGGCGTTCTAATCAGTACAGGGCAAAGTCTTCTGGGACCAGTCCTGCTAGGCCTTTTCGCCTTTGCTCTCCGGCAACGATTGAAACGGTAATCAAAACATTGTCTCACGCAACGGACGCATTGACAAAGCCCAGTCCGTTCTCTTGGCCTGATTGACTTCGCCTGTCCGGTAGTTTCGTCAGTGCACAGTAACGAAAAGGGGTCAACTCCCCCCTTCACTCCTGTGATAGATTGCGGGATCTGGCAGCGCGGTCTTTGGACAATACGATCTCGGGATCTCATTGGATTGCTCGGGCCAGCCCCGTGAGGTACTTGGGCACGGGCAGACAGACGGCACCATGAACTTCGGGGCATTTGAGCCAAAACTAGCCGTGTCCCCTCTGTGGCCCCTTTACTTTGCTGCAATGGCGTTAGACAACTGGGAAAGACCATAACGCATCCACTGGGACAGGTTTCAGTTCTTCACTGGTCTTCGCCTTCTGTCCCTATGCGGGGGACGACTTCGTTCATACTGTAGTGAACGAATTGTCGCCCCAACTCCGTCAATTCGTACGGTTCCCTATCGTCAAATGCCGATTTCATGTAAGACGATCTAGCGGTTGAGGGGCCCTTGGTTTGGTTTTTCCAGAATCGGCCTTTCCCGTCTGTCGGACGGAATTGCCTTATGACTCCACCCGCGCTGAGGTCCCTGACAAGGAGCTTGAACAAATCAGCCGCGGCCGAATCTTCTTGCGGCCGTTCATCGCTGATACTGTCCCAAATCTGTCCTCGTGTCACACCAGGATTGTTGTATATTTTTCGAATTACTCGGAAATGAGCTTCGTGGTACCTGTCTATCCAGTCGATGAACAGCCTGATCAAGTCGTCATGACATAATTTGCTCGCACCTGCATTGGATAGCAGCGTCCCAATGAGCTTTCGTTTCTCATCTGTGTCTGCCTGATCCCAAGATCTGAAGCCCCTTTTCACAAGCGCTAGAAATTCCGGTGATTCTATCCTTTCCTGGATCTCCTCGCCCAAGCCTTCCAAGCGTTCTATTATTTCCGCTACTGCTTGCAGCATCTTGTCTAGCTTTTCCTTGTGCTCTTTCAACCATAGCCTGTGAAGCTCGTTTACGCGAGTTTGATCCTTCTCAGAATCCCAAGCCGCGGCAGCGCTCAGAAAGCCTCCTAGCCATGGTATGCTGCTGCATACGGCAAGGAGCAAGCGAGTGAATTTCCGGAGCCTTGGGCCTATGAAGTGGTCGTCCAGATTGGCGGTGATGGCCGACAGCTGATCCTCGTCATTCGGGCAACCTGACGGTGTTCTTTCCATCTTTCAAATCCTTGCTTGGGCAGGGCAGAAGGCTCAAGTCTGCCGTTGGCTCTTGTCGAGACCGATTTGACTCTTTTGTCACTGCTCGAAAAACCGCTCAATATCGTGGGTGCGGCGGCTTAGGGGGCTTGAGTAGAGGCTCTTGAGGAAGATCTTTCCGTATCGCTTTGTGAGTATACGGGTGTCGAGCACGCATAGGACACCTCTATCGGAACGGGTTCGGATCAATCGGCCCAGGCCCTGTTTGAGGGCTATGACGGCCATGGGGACCTGTAATGAAAAGAACGGGCTTCCACCACTGTTTCGTATCCTTTGTATCCTCGATGACAGTATGGGATCATCAGGCGGCGCGAACGGCAGCTTATCTACGGCCACGCACGACAGGGCTTCACCCTGCACATCAACTCCTTCCCAGAATGATGAGGTTGCAAAGAGAACCGCTCCGTCAAGGTCCTTGAACTCCTGCAAGAGTCGGGTCCTGGGCCGGGAACCCTGTATGAGCAAAGGATACGGAACCCTACCTTGCATCCTGTCATGGACCGCTTGCATGTTCCGGTACGAAGTGAAGAGAATAAAGGCTCTTCCCCTGGTGTGCCCGAGGATTTTCTCCAGGACTGGCGCCAGAGCGTCGGCAAATCCGGGGGAGTTGGGCTCAGGCATGGAGCGGGGCACATAGAGCATGGTCTGACTGGAATAGTCAAAGGGCGAATCCAGGATTGTCTCGGTCGGAGGGGGATCATCGTCCAACCCCAGCCGGGATTTGGAGTAATCGAAGTTGCCGCCGGAAGACAGGGTCGCGGAAGTAAACACCGTGGCAGGCACCTTCTCGTAAAGCTTGGACCTCAACATGGGGCCCACTTCCACGGGCGAGGCGTGGAGGATCAGGGCACGGTCCCGCCGCTCAGCCCAGCACGCATAATCATCATTTCGCTCATCGGCCAGAATCGTGTCCAGCTCAACCCGGGCCAACTCAGCCCGTGGGATCAACGACCGCACTTCCTCCGGCGCCTTGGGAAGATTGGACAACATGGCGCCAAGGGTTTCCAGGCTCTTGGACAGCCCGTCCCTCAACTCTCCCAGTTGCAAATCCAGCCGCGGCAACAGCACCCGTTGGCCTTGGACATTGGCCAGCAATCCTTCCAACCCTTCAAAGACGCGGCGGCCGTCGATCTCAATCGCATTGAGCGTCTTCTGAAATTTATCGGCCTTCTCCCCCATTTCGGCCAGTTGCGATTTCGCGTCCCTGACAAGCCTCAGGATTCGGAAGCGACTGAAATGAAAACCAAAGTGCTGGGTCAGGGCCTCTTCCAATCCGTGAGCTTCATCCACGATGAGCGCGTCGTACCGAGGGATGACCTCACCAAAGCCTGATTCCTTTACCGTCAGATCCGATGCGAGCAGGTGATGATTCACAATCATCAGGTCTGATTGCACTCCCCTTGCGCGCATCTTCAGGACAAAACAGTCTTCCCTTTTCGAGCACTTCTTGCCGAGGCAAGTCTCCATTGTGGAACAGATTTCAGGCCAGACAGGATCGTCGTCCGGCAAGGTCTTCATTTCCGCGCGGTCACCTCGACCGTGTTCCACGGTCTTGCGGTACCATTCGGTTATCTCTTTGAGCGAGTCGTTGTGACCGAAACCCTCAAGACGCGGCTGCCTCATGTAGCTGATGAATCTCGTGTGGCAGACAAAATTGCCCCTACCCTTTAGCAGGGCCGCTTTCAGCTTTGGGAAGACATTTTTCCTGACAAAGGGAATGTCCTTGAAGAAGAGCTGTTCCTGAAGATTCTTTGTGCCGGTGGATATGGCGACACGTTTCCTGGAAAGAGCCGCGGCCACAAGATAGGCTAGAGTCTTACCGGTGCCCGTGGGGGCCTCGATAATGAGACGATCACCGGACATGATCGCGTTGAAAACCTCGACAGCCATTCTGACCTGTTGATGCCTGTGCTCGTACCCTGGAATCGAGCGGGAGACGGTTCCTCCCGGCCCGAGTATTTCCTTTATTTTTCGTTCATAATCCATTTTCCACTCGTTCCCAGGCTCTGCCTCCCTCACTTGGGGCGCCTCCTCTCATTAAGATTGGAGTCTTAGGGCTTGTCACGAAATAACGTTGGCATTCTCCTGTAGGGGCGGACCTATGTGTCCGCCCTTTCCGCGTATGCACCCCTGCATTGGGGCAGACACGCAGCCCGTAGGATGGGATGACCGGAGGGAATCCCATCGGTCGAGGCTTTCACGCCACACCTTACCCGGATAATACCGCGATTGATGGGGTTCACTTCGCTCACCCCATCCTACAATCTGTCGTGTTATTGTCTCTCCTTCACTGCATCAAATCGCGGCCAATTCAGCAAGAGACACAAACCTGGTGTCCAGCGACTCAGGTTATGGGTAGAGATCGGGGCAGAGCCTGGGAATGCATAAGGGGAGGCTCTGCCTCCCACACGTGGGGCCGGCGGCGCTCCAAAGGTTTACAGCGCGGTCTCGGCGGTATCCCGTGACCTGCGAGCCGCGCGAAACGCGGTCGCCCTCCTCACGATGCCCTCTGCCCATTGGGGTTCCCCCAGGGCATGCACGTGGACATACGTGGCCAGAACGTTAGCGGTGCAGATTCCGTCCCGGGTGCCGTCGAGGCCGTGCCCCCTGAGGATCTTGAATGCGCATGAAGTCTGGGCTTCTTCAAGTCCGCGCACCCAGGAATAATGGAATTCATGGCCCGTTACGATCGTTCCCTTCGGATAAAAGGGATTTGTTCGGGTCACTTCCGCGCGGACATACCCGTGGCCCTGGGGCTTTGTTTCCAGCACAGTGTCCACTTGCAGCACACCCGCCATCGGGTACACGTTGTCATCAACGCACAGGTTCCGGGACAGGTACATTAGTCCGCCGCACTCCGCATAGACCGGAAGCCCGAGGCTGACAGCTCGTCGGAGCGAGTCTTTGAAGAGCGTATTCCGGGCCAGCTTATCCGCATGGGTCTCCGGGAAGCCGCCTCCGATGTAAAGCGCGTCCAGATCAGGGAGATCCCGGTGATCGAGCGCGCTTATTTGGACCACCGAGGCCCCTTTTGCCTCGAGCGCTTCGAGGTTCTCGGGATAGTAAAACTGGAAAGCGGAATCTCTCAGGACACCGATACGCAGATCAGTCGGGCCATTTTCTCCGTGATCTTCCCACAGGGCTGTGGGACCGTGGCCGCTCAATTCTCCGGCCGACCGCGCGATTTCGAGGACCCGGTCCAGGTCTATGCTGGCTCTCGCCACTTCCGCAGCTTCTTCCACGAATTGCAGTGCGCCGGGATGCTCGTGCAACGGGAGCAATCCAAGGTGCCTCTGTGGAAAGCTCTTCATGGGAAGCTTGCCCACAGACCCGATTACCGGGATGGATGCGGCCTGCTCTATGGATTCCCTGAGAACCCGGTCATGACGCGGCCCCGCAACCTTGTTCAGGATTATCCCTCTCAGATTCACTTCAGGGTCAAGAGCCTGACACCCCAAGACCAACGCTGCCGCGGTCCGGGTCATTTTTGTGGCGTCCACAACAAGGATCACCGGCGCGCCCAACAACTTGGCCAGCTCCGCGGTGCTGTAGCTCCCTTGGGCGTCTGTTCCATCGAAGAGGCCGCGGTTCCCTTCCACAATCGCGGCATCCGCGGCCGAGGTCCGGTAAAGGAAAGACGCTTCAATCACGTCCCTGTCAAACAGGAAAGCGTCAAGATTAAAGCAGTCCCGCTTCGCGGCCAGTCCGAGCCATCCCGCGTCTATGTAGTCAGGACCCTTTTTGAAAACCCCAAGAGACAGGCCTCTCTGTCGAAGAGCGGCTATGAGACCGATAGTCAAGAAGGTCTTGCCCGCGCCTCCCTTGAGAGCCGCAACCACCAACCTGGGAATGTTTGATTTTTCCGTCACAGAAAATGCAATACCACAAATCTACAGGTTTTGGTAAACGCGATCCAGCGTCATACGGATTCGATTTTGAAAAGTAATTTGGGGGAACCTTTTCTCGGTAGAAAAGGTTCCCCCAAACCCCTTCCAAGAGACTTCATCATATGCGGTACCCAGGCGGAATTGGCTACCCCGGGTGAAGCAACGTGAGAGTCCGTGGTGAGTAATATTGCTTCACATCGGTCTTAATCAATTTCCATACCTCAAGGACATGATCCCCGAGATGGTCCCGGATTATTGCAACGTCAGGAGCGTCCTGATCGTAGGAGTCAACCACCGACCCGAAAACCTCGGCCAGATCAGTGGGCGATATGCCCCTGAGCCGCTCCAGGAATAGTCTAATCAACGAGGGGTCACAAGATGCTTCCGCTATCTTCTCGTTCAGTGCGTCAATGAATCCCTCCACCGTGGCGCGGGCGCAGAGGTCGGGCGCCCAGGCTGTATCACCCACGCCGTCGAGCCGGTCCAGACGCATCCTGAGAGTGAGGTTGACAAAGAAAAGGAGCAACGCGGTCATCCGGTTTTCCGCGGAATCCTGTTCAAAGACCATTCTGCGCTCGTATTGCCTGACCGTGATCAATCTCACGTCCGTCATTGCATCCGAGCAGGCCGCGACAAAATCCCCGGACGCGTGATGCCACGGAAAGATTTCCTGAAGAGTCTTCATGTCATAATAATAAGTGAGGATAAACGCGGCCTGTCTGAAGATTTCTTTAGATTCTTCGTCCGACAGGAACCTGTGTCCTTGGTTCATGTCCCACAGGATCATTTGCGGGCCGCGGCTGGTCCTTTTCGCGGACAAGTGGAATTCGTGATAATCGTCAAACCAGTCTCCCAGGAACATGATCATTTTGTCATCTTCACTGGTTCCCGCAGTGTAACTACGCTCAGCGAAGAAATAGGTGTTCGGCGCAAAACCCCGCTTGAATCGTTGAGCCATGTGTTGCAGGATCTGGAATTCCGTTCGAGCCCTGGCTTTCCCTCTTTCGGTTATTGCCACATTCATGACAAAGGAGGCTGTCGTGTCCGCGGTTCGCACCTCAATCCTCGCTGGATGATAGTCGCTGCCGTGCTTTTCCGTTATAATGTCAATCTGTTGAATGGGGTCATGGCTTGCGTGCTCAAGCTCTCGACGCGCGCGCTCCAGGCGATCCAGGTTCTCGACAAGAGTCTGCTTGACGGCTTCAAGGTACGCGCGGTACGTGATTCGGGAAGTGGCGTTGCCCAAAATGTCTTCACGAGACAGCGGGACAGGCGCGTCCAATTCCCTGTGACGCAGTTCACGTGGCCCGTTGGGAGCGGAACAGAGAAAACGGATATGGGGAACAGGATCAGACGGCATGTGTCAGAGCAAACCTTTCCTTTTTGCCGGCTCGACCGCGAATGCGCCGGCAGGCCTTGGGCTGGTAAACAGGATAAGATCAGGATTTCCGTATGAGTGTCAAGTTGGTTCTCGGCGCAATCGAGATTTCGCGTTCCCCACCGATCCATGAGCGCTCAAACCCGCGTATGATGGCCTTAGACGGAAGGCCGCGGGACTGTGGTCCGGGCATCGCGATCGGGCCGCGTGAGCGGCTTGGGTCATTGAGATTTATTCCTTTTTTTTCTGGATGTTACACAGTCTTTTTTCTTGACTTGATTTGGCGTTTTGCATTAGAGTTGCGTTTTTAGATGGGTGACCTGGATCTTACGTTCTCGCTTAACCCACTTGGTAAATGTGGAGTCTGGATCGCCGGAGGAGCCCCTGGAAAAGGATGGTCTTCTCTGGATATCATTAGTGTTACAAGGTCCCCCTAGGAAGGTTGAGTCAAGAAAATCTTAATAGATTAAGATTGTTGGAAATCCCAAAAATAGAGAGGAGGAAGCTTTAATGGGAAAACACAACACCCCTATGCTTGATGAGCTGGAAAACGGCCCGTGGCCCAGCTTTGTTTCTGATATCAAGCAGCAAGCGGAAAAAGGCAAACAAGCCTTGAAGGATGCGCCTGACGACATTCTGGGCGTCATGGAGTTGTCCTTTGAAGACAAGGTCACCCACTGGAAGCACGGTGGCATCGTAGGTGTCTTCGGTTACGGTGGGGGAGTCATCGGTCGGTACTGCGATCAGCCGGAAAAGTTTCCCGGAGTCGCCCATTTCCATACAATGCGTGTCAACCAGCCTTCGAGCAAATTTTACTCGACGAAGTTCCTGCGAGATCTGATGGCCGTATGGGAGAAATACGGCAGTGGGCTTACCAACATGCACGGATCAACCGGAGACATCGTCTTTCTGGGGACTGTCACAGACAACCTGGAAAAGGTCTTCTATGAGTTGACTCACGATCTGGATCAGGACCTGGGCGGATCCGGATCCAACCTGCGTACTCCGAGTTGCTGCATCGGCAGAGCACGCTGTGAATGGGCCTGCTACGACACCCAGGAAGCGTGCCACCAAATGACTATGGAATACCAGGACGAGCTGCATCGACCCGCATTTCCGTACAAATTCAAGTTCAAATTCGACGGCTGCCCGAACGGCTGCGTGGCGTCGATTGCCCGTTCGGACATGTCGGTCATTGGAACCTGGAAAGATGATATCCGGATTGACGATGCCGCGGTCAGCGGATATGTAGGAGGCGAGTTGAAGCCCAACGGCGGCGCCCACGCGGGCAAAGACTGGGGCAAGTTCGACATCGTTAAGGAAGTGGTCGATCTGTGTCCGACCGAGTGCATGTCCTGGGACGGCGCCAAACTGAGCATCAACAGCAGAGAGTGCACCCGTTGCATGCATTGCATCAATACCATGCCGAGGGCTCTGAGGCCCGGAACCGAAACAGGCGCTTCGATCCTGTTCGGCGCCAAGGCTCCGATCCTCGAAGGCGCCCAGATGTCCACACTCACGGTTCCGTTCATGCCCATGGAGCCGCCGTACGAGGAACTCAAAGACCTCATCGAAAAGGTGTGGGATTGGTGGATGGAAGAAGGCAAGAACCGAGAGCGTCTCGGTGAGCTGATCCAGCGTCAAACTTGGCAGAAATTCCTCGAGGTCGTCGAACTGGATCCTGATCCGAGGATGGTTGACGAGCCCAGGTCCAATCCGTACATCTTCTGGAGAGAGGAAGAGGTTGAAGGCGGTTGGACACGTGACATCACCGAATATCGCAAGAAACACCAGAGGTAGCAGGAGGTTTCAACTATGCCTTATGATCCCAATAATCCTCTTGAGGATAGAATTACGGATATAGGCCCCAGGTATTACAAGGAGTTCTTTCCGCCCGTTATCGAGAAAAACTACGGGAAATGGCTCTATCATGAAATCCTTGAAGCCGGGGTGTTGGTTCACGTGTCAGAGACCGGGGACGAGTGCTATACGGTACGCGTGGGCGGATGCCGTCTTATGAGCATCGAGCACATCCGCGAGATTTGTGACATCGCGGACAAGCACTGTGACGGATATCTGCGCTTCACCACCAGGAACAACATCGAGTTCATGGTGGACGGCAAAGATAAGGTCAAGCCGCTCATGGACGATCTCAAGAGCAGGAAGTTCGACAAGGGCTCCAACAAGTTCCCTATAGGTGGAACCGGCGCGGGCGTCACGAACATCGTCCATACCCAGGGATGGATACATTGCCATACCCCGGCGATCGACGCCTCCGGTGTGGTCAAGGCGGTCATGGACGAGGTCTATGAAGACTTCGGCTCGATGCGTCTCCCGGCCCAGGTAAGGATTTCCCTGGCCTGCTGCCTCAACATGTGCGGCGCGGTCCACTGCTCGGATATCGCGATCCTCGGCATCCATCGTAAGCCGCCGATGATCGACCACGAGTGGATCGACAAGCTCTGTGAGCTCCCGTTGGCCATTGCGGCCTGCCCCACAGCGGCTATCAAGCCGGCTAAGACCGAAGACGGGCTCAAGACCCTTGACGTGAAAAATGAGCGCTGCATGTTCTGCGGAAACTGCTTCACCATGTGCGCGGCCATGCCGCTCGCGGATGAAGAGGGCAGCGGTGTAGCCATCCTTGTTGGCGGCAAGATCTCCAACAGGATCAGCAAGCCCAAATTCTCCAAGGTGGTTATCCCGTTCATTCCCAATCAGACGCCTCGCTGGGAAGACACCGTCAACGCAGTGAAGAACATCCTTGAAGTGTACGCCGCGGACGCCAGAAAGTATGAGCGTATCGGAGACTGGGCCGAGAGGATCGGTTGGGAAAGGTTTTTCGAGAAGACCGGACTTCCCTTCACCCATCATCTGATAGATGATTATCGATTCGCATATACGACCTGGAGGCAGTCGACCCAGTTCAAGTACTAGGTCATTCAAAGGAGCCGTATAATGACGGACGACGAAGCAAAACAGGTGATTCTGGACACCCTTGAGAAAAAGAGCAAGTCCAAGAGCAAGTTCTATCTCAAGGACTTCTACAAGATGGTTCCGGACAGGAAGCCCCGACAGGTGAAGAACCTGGTCAACCAGATGGTCCAGGAGAGCAAGCTGGAGTATTGGTCCAGTGGAAGCACCACGCTGATCGGTCTCAAAGGATTCGGAAAGCAGCACTCGGAAGAAGAAGACTAGGCGCCTCCCGACCCCTGCCGAAGAATCTTGTGTCAACATTGTCGTAGAGGATGGAGGAGGACGGAAACGGCCCCTCCATCCACATTTCTATCTTTTTCTCATTGGACCCCGGTATAGACCTGCGCGATTCGCGTCTCCGGGAAAGAAGTCCCGGGCCTAATCTCGTTTTGTTCTCAATAGGACTGCATTCCACGCCTCAGCGCTTCTCCGCGTGATCAAGTCGAGACCCGCGTCTCGGAACTTCTCAATGACCTTCCCCTCCAACGGATCCGCGATTCCGGACAGGACAAGTAGAGGACTCACGAGTCGGGCAAGATCCTGGTGTATTCTCAGGAGCACAGGGGCCACCAGATTGGCCGCAACAATATCGAAAGCCCCTCCGATTGAACGTGATTCACCTATGAGCAGATGTACGCCGCCCTGCCCCTGTTCCGTTTTCAGCGCTGGTCCGTTGAGCGCGATGTTGCGCCTGGCAGTGAACACAGCCGCTGAATCCGGATCCAGTCCGACTGTCAGGCCGGTTCCAAGGGCCTTGGCCGCAATGGCCAGGACCCCTGTACCGGTACCCACATCCAACATTGTGGGTGAAGGATTGCGCTCCTTGGCCGTTTCTATCGCTATCTCAAGCAATTCAAGGGCCATCAACGTGGTCGGGTGATCCCCCGCGCCGAAAGAGGGCCCGGGGTCGATGACAAGGTCTATACGATCGGACGCAGGACACCGCGTTTCCCAATATGGGACAAGACGCAAGCGCTTGCCGACCTCGACGGTTCGAACATCTCCCGTCCAACCGTGGGTCCCTTTCCGCGTTCCTCGTTTCATGCTGATCCCGCCTTATTCCAAGTCGCGTTCAAAGAACCACAGTGTACAGGTGAGGGACCGAGTCTCAAAATCCCCTCTAACCCTCATATGCGTTAACCTATCGCTGGAATCCAATGTGTCCCGGAGGGACGCTGAGATAGTAGGCCGGCAATTATAGCAAGTGTCCAAATAATTGACCGATATTTCAAATCCGGTTCCGAGGCTCACCGAAGAGAAATCCCCCCAACCCCCCTTTGCCAAAGGGGGGCAAGAACGGATGTTCCCATTGTGCCTGAATCATCTGTCAATCGGACAGAACTTTTGGCAACTGCTATAATTGCCGGTTTCTCGCGGAAATACAAGGACCCACAAGTCCCGGAGGGACGACAGAAATCCATTCCTTGGTTGTCTGAATTCAGCCGTGCCTCCGGGACTAGATCCGTGCTAATGACGCTTATACCCGGCGATGAATCGCCGGGCTACCATCAACCTAATCTGTGCGGTTCTTGGTTCATCCAACAAGCAAGTACCTGAAGTATCTGTCATTGCGAGCTCGGCGAAGCAATCTCATTGGGTGGAAGAACCAAAGGCTGCTGATTGCTTCGTCACTTCGCTCCTCGCAATGACATCAGCTTGAATCGCTCAATTTGGGTATCAAATATTCCTCCGGAATATTCAAGCCAACCACCCTAAAGGCCTGTCACGAAATAATGCGCAATCAAGAGAGTGAGATCGGGTTCTCACTTACTTGAAAACGAAGTGGTATTACTCGGGTGGGCCTGTGATTCCCACATCTTTCTCCACCATACTCAGTCGATCCCTGACCGTGTCCATCTCGCCGGCATAGTGCAGCACCGCTTCGTTGACGACCTTGGCAAATTTCTTCAGGTCTGCTTCAATTGTGGAAAACCGGCGGAAGAGTTCGTCTTCCCGAGTCTCTGATCTCTGTTCCGTAGAATCAATCCGGACCTCAAGCGCGTCCAGCTTCCCGCTCAGGATATCCACCTGGCTTTGGAGGTTCTTCAGATTGTCCACTACACGGCCCAGTTCGACCTCGATGCGCTCTGTTCGGGCCTCGGTGGACTCCATTCGTTTCTCGATAGAGCCCATCCTTATCTCGAGAGAATCCATCCTTGTATCGAGAGAACCCATCCTTGTATCGAGAGAATCCATCCGGACCTCAAGGGCCCTCACACGGGTCTCGATGGTATCCAGGCGGATCTCGATAGCTTCCAGCCTGGTCTCTACGGCATGTATTCGGGCTTCGACGCGATCAAAACGTTCCTCGAACGATGCGCGCGTTTCGCGCATTTCCGCGCGCATTTCGCGCATTTCGTCGCGCATCTCGATGAGTATCCGGGTGGTAATGTCCTGGGCCGAGGGATCGGTCATGTTGTCTCTCTCCTGATAAGCCGAGAAGGGCGGAAGAGTGTGGACAGCACAATAGTCCGTGCGCGGCGAGAAGTCAAGAGAGAAAGGGCGGCCAAAACCTAGCTGATATCAGCGGGTTGGGTCCAACCTAGTGAAATAGGTCGCGCAAATTCAGCTGCTGACGATTTCGTATTGTTCCTGTGGGAGATTGGGGTCGGGGTTCAGTTGTATCTTTGTGTTGTACTTGTTCTGAATTCTTTCCAGTTGGTGGCTCTCTTCCTCGAACAGGATCTTGACCACTTCAGGCTCAGCGTTGACGGTGATTGACGGTACGTTTTCGATGGACATGTGCTTGTCGATGCCCCGCAGGATCTCGTAACAGACCGTGGTCTGTGATTTTTGGAATCCCTTTCCCTCACAGTAGGGGCATGGTTCGCACAGTGTGCGGGTAAGGCTTTCTCGTGTGCGTTTCCGGGTCATTTGCACCAATCCGAGTTCAGAGAATTTGAGAATGTTGGTCTTCTGCTTATCCTTTCTCAGTGCCTGGTGAAGAGCATTGAAGACCTTCTCCCGATCCAGGGGGCTGTCCATATCGATGAAATCCACGACAATGATCCCACCGATATTCCTCAGTCGGAGCTGGTACGCTATCTCCTTGAGCGCTTCCATGTTGGTCTTGAGTATTGTCTCCTGGAGATTCCTCTTTCCCACGAATCGACCGGTGTTAATGTCTATTGCCACCAGGGCCTCGGTGAAATCGATGTTGATGTAACCACCGGACTTGAGCCACACTTTCCGTCCGAGGGCCTTGTTCAATTCCATCTCAATACCGAGATTGTCGAATATGGGTTCATCTTCCTGGTACATATCCACGCAAGGCTTGAGAGACGGCATGAATGTGTCCATGAATTCGAGTATTCTGTCAAACTGCTCCCTGGAATCCACCAGCAGCCGCTCCACGTCTTCTGCCAACAGGTCTCTCACGCCCCTGAGGCAGAGGTCCAGATCCTCATAGATCAGCGAGGGGGCCGGCGCTTTTGTCTCCTTTTCCACGATCCGCTGCCAGGTTCCCTCAAGGAAAGAGAGGTCCTCGGCCAGTTTATCTGCGTTTTCGTGCTCACTCACCGTGCGAACAATCACTCCGCAGGAGGGCGGCTTGATCTCTGTAATTATTTGTTTAAGCCGCTGGCGTTCGAAGTCGTTTTCGATCCTCCGGGATATCCCGATATGGTCGACCGTGGGCATAAAAACAAGATGTCTGCCCGGAATGGATATGTGAGAGGTGATGCGAGCCCCCTTGCTTCCCAGGGGTTCCTTGGAGATTTGAACGAGAATGTCTTCCCCTTCTCGAATAAGATCCTCAATGGGAGCATAATGGGGAATCTGATGTACCCAGCTCTCCTGGATGGCTTCGTCATCCTCATCGGTCTCAGCCTCATCTTCATCATTCATCATGAAATTCGGATCGTGGATATGAGGGTGAATGTCCCCCACATAGAGGAATGCGGCCCGCGGCAATCCTATGTCCACGAAAGCGGCCTGCATACCGGGAAGGACCTTGATGACACGTCCTTTGTAAATATTCCCGACTATGCCCCGCTCACCCTTGCGTTCAACATGGATTTCGACTACCTGGCCGTTTTCAATCAACGCCAGACGAGTCTCCCGTTCAGTGACGTTGATTACGATCTCATTGGCCATAGGAGCTTTCCTGACGGTTTGCCAAAGACGGCTCAATAGTCGCGGGCGTTGAGATCCGCGCCCGATTCTGAAGCGGCCCCACCTTCACGCTCTCCCGCCCGCGGGGAGGGGGAAGAGAAAGGGTGACGCTTGTCTCAGGTTTCAATGCGCCTCGCTACAACACCGCTGCGATCTTGAAGATCTTCAGGGTTCTTGTTTCATCTCTCGGCAGCCCCAACACCGCGGCCGAGGCATCCAAAGGGTTCACCGCGCCGGACCGCCCTACCTTGAGGGTGAAGGTCATGGACTCACCGGAAAACTCAAGATTTTCCAGGTGTTCTTTAAGGTCACGGCTCTTGGTCTTGCCCTTGTGCTGTCTGATGATCACACAGGTCTCACTGGACTCGAATTCCGTGACTCGGGCGCCCACATCCCCAGACGACAGGGTTCCGAACGATTTAATCTGATATATAAACCCTTTAATTCTATCAGAAATCGGGCTGCTATTCAATGAAATTTCTTCCAGTTCCATAGGCTTCAGACCACTGGGAAGGCTCTCTTCCAGCGCGAAGAAAGTCTCTTGAGTGTTCAAATTCGAGTCCTGAATGTCGAAGTCGAGGTATTCCGCGACGCTCTCCAGCCCAAGGCTCAACGGCGGGGAAAACCTCAACCGAGGATGGGGATGAAAGCCCTTTGAGTAGTCCAGCCTGATCCGTGCCCTGCGAAACGCCCGGTGGAACGCGCGTACCACGTCTTGATGGCCCAGGAATCGCATACGGTTGATCTTTGCGTAACGCAGCCGAAATCGGCGCACGGCCGCGTCCGACGAATCGGATCCCTCACTCTGATACCAATGCGTTTTCAAAGAGGGAACATATGGCTCAAGTCCGGAAGGGAGAAATCCCCCCTGCCCCCCTTTGCTAAAGGGGGGTGGTGCCGGTCCCCCCCTTTGAAAAAGGGGGGTTAGGGGGGATTCTTCAACTGAGACCTTCGCACGCTCATGTTCCTTGTCTGATCGCGAATTGGTCTCACGGGACGGTTTCCCGAGTTCCACTGGCTCGGATTGGGTTATCCTGGGGCTGATCTCCTCGAAATCGCAAACGCCGCACCCCTCACACTCATCGAACCGGCAATCTCCCGTGGGCGCCCCTGATCGGGCCCTTTCCCACTCCTGGAGCAGGTATTGCCTGCTGACCCCTGATTGAATGAGGTCCCAGGGGAGGACTTCCAAGGCTTCCCGCGCACGGAGGTATTTCTCCGGCTCTACTCCCTGTTCGGCAAACGCGTCCATCCAGACATCAAATTTCAGATGCTCATCCCAACCGTCCAATCGGGCGCCCATTTTGAACGCGGCTTCTATGACTCCGGACAGCGCCTGGTCGCCTCTGGCTAGGACACCTTCAAGGAAGGAAATGCGAGCATCATGGAATTTCACTCGTGTCCTTCCCTTCCTAAAATGCCGGCTGATGTATTGTTGGCACCGTCTCGTCTCCTCTATGGACATCTGATCCGCCCACTGAAACGGAGTATGAGACTTGGGGACAAAAGTGGAAATGGATGCAGTAATCTTGCCGCCCGCTGCCCATTTTGAGGCCTTCCGAATCAGTTCGATGATGCCGTCCAGATCCTCGTCGGTCTCCATTGGGAGGCCGATCATGAAATAGAGCTTGAGCGATCTCCATCCCGCGTCAAAGGCTGTGCGGACCGCGTTTTCCATGTCCTGTTCAGTGTTGCCCTTGTTGATGATGCCGCGAAGCCTGTCGGTTCCGGCCTCCGGAGCGAGAGTGAATCCGGTTTTTCGAACCTTTCGGATCTGCTCGGCCATCTTCGCGCTGAAGGTTTCGGTCCTGAGTGAAGGGAGCGAAAGAGCCACCATGTCCGGACCGAAATCTTCGACCATCGTCTCGATCAGTTCGCTGATGCACGAATAATCCCCTGAAGATAGCGAGAGCAGGGCCACGTCGTCCCAGCCCGTGTGAGCGATACCTTTCCCGGCAAGTTCCACAATGGTGGACGCTTCCCGCTCCCTGACCGGGCGGTAGAGCATTCCCGCTTGACAGAATCTACAGCCTCGGGTGCAGCCACGGGCAATCTCTATTCCCACCCGGTCATGGACTGTTTCGCAATAGGGAACCACAGGATGAAGGGGGAAATCCGCGCGTTCCAGGTCCGCCACTATTCGCCGCGACACGGCCTCTCCCGGATCGTGCAGTGCAGGAACGAACAGACCCTCGACCTGCTTGAGTTCGGCCAAAAGCGCGTTCCTGGGGACTCCTTGATCCTTGCAGCGGATCAAACAATCGGCCAATTCGAGTATTAGGTCTTCGCCCTCCCCTATGGCGAACGCGTCAAAGAATGGGGACAAGGGAATTGGATTGAACGCGGCAGGACCACCCGCGATAACAATGGGATCTCCAGGCCCCCTATCCTCGGCCCGCAACGGGATGCCGCCCAGATCGAGCATTTGCAGAACCGTGGTCGCGCAAAGCTCGTACTGCAATGAGAATCCCACCATGTGGAATTCCGAAAGAGGAGTCCCTGATTCCAATGTTCGTAGCGGCTCACAGGTCTTCCTGAGCAGGTCTTCCATGTCCGGCCAGGGCGCGAATACCCGCTCCGCTGCCAGGTCAGGCCTTGCATTCACTATGGAATAAAGGATCTTCAAACCCAGGTGAGACATGCCCACCTCATACACGTCAGGAAACGCCAGGGCCATTCGCAGCTTCACGTCCGCGGGGTCCTTGCGGATGATGTTTATTTCATCACCGATGTACCGGGCCGGCTTCTGCACCAGGGGCAGAAGATGCTCCAGGCTATTTGAATCATTACGGGATTCGGGCTTGGATAGCACTTCAAGGGGGAAGTCTTTCATGATTTTGGGGATCTCGGCTCCTCAATCGACTACATTTACGGTTGATTCAATGATAACATATCCATCATGGGACCTAGACGCATCATTGCCTTGACCGCCGGGGCTGTGGTAACAGTGATAACCTTTGTGGTTATGATGGGATTACTGATTTTTGGTGGAATGGTCGCCGAGGACCGGGTAATCTTTTACGCGTCTCTTGCGCTTGGGCCGGTGGCGATGCTTTCAGTCATGTCGGGGTACGCGGTCTGGTGGATGATTCTGTTCCTTCTGTCCCTGTTTCTACCTGACGAGAAACGCGATGATAGAATGTGACCAGTGGCTGAACGCTTGACCCCGATTCACACGGATTTGCCATTTCCGAAATAGGATGACAAGATCCCGACTGGCAGGCTTTTGACATCCTCGCTTTTCTGTCGATTGGCTGTCGGCTAGTCTGCCACGGAACGACCATAAAACTTGGTGTCCGCGAGGTAAGGCTACGTTCGCGAGAAAAATTTCAGACGTATACGAGACGCTACCCATCGCCAGTTTGCGTTTTTTGAGGGGGGTCCCGGGGGAAACTTTTTTTTAAACAAAAAAGTTCCCCCCGGTTACTCTTCAAAAATCGAAATGGCATGGTCGTTGCGGTTGGAGGTATGATTTATGATCGAGTATGAAGAGAGCCCGCTCTATCGGATTATGCATCCGAGGAGTGTGGCTTTCTGGGGCGCTTCCAGCAATCCGATGGGAATGGGAAGCGTGCAGATGTCTTCATTGTTGGCCCTGGGCTTCGAAGGGCCTGTGTACCCTGTTCATCCAAAGGAAAGGGAGATTCAGGGCTTAAAAGCTTATGCGAGCATAGCAGATGTGCCTGGACCCGTTGACCTGGCCGTGCTGGTTATTCCAACGAGGATTGTCCCGGACATCCTGGAACAATGCGGCAAGGCGGGGGTAAAGGGGGCAATCGTAACCACTGCAGGATTCGGAGAAAAAGGCGAAGAGGGCAAAGCGGCTCAACAACGCATGGTTGAAATCTCGGAAAAATATGACCTCAAATTGCTCGGCCCCAATTGCCTGGGCGCGGTGAACACTGCTGAAAACCTCAATACCACGTTCCTCCAATACGTCGCGCCCCCCGGTTTCATAGGCATGGCCTCACAGAGCGGGAGCTTTGTGACACAGATGTTCTCGTATCTCAACGGGTTCGGGTTGGGGTTCAGTCAAGCCATAAGCGTGGGCAACGAGGCTGCTATCGATCTAACCGATTGCATCGAATACCTGGGCCAATGCCCGGAGACCAAAGTCATAGCGCTTTACGTGGAGACCATCAGACGCGGCGCTGAGTTCATCAAGGTGGCGAAGGAGGTCTCCAGGATCAAGCCGATCGTCGCGTATTACGTAGGCGGATCGGAAGCCGGGCGCAACGCGGCGCTTTCCCACACCGGCGCGCTCGCGGGTCCTGACGAGCTTTACGATGGAATCTTTAATCAGTGCGGAATCATTCGCTCGGAGTCGATCGCGGAACTCTTCGACATCTGTTGGCTACTGGGCGCGCAGCCCCTACCCAAAGGCGACAAGATCGCGCTCCTCACGCACTCTGGCGGCCCCGGGGCATCCGCTGCGGATGCGGCCGACAGGCGCGGACTGACTCTGGCCCAATTCTCTGAAAAGACGAAAGAACGACTACTTGAACTGGTTCCCCACACCGCGAGCATCGCGAATCCCGTTGACCTCACCTTCGACCGTAAGCCACAGGATTACGTTGAAACGCTCCCCGGAATTCTCTTGGAGGACCACGGAGTCGATTCACTGTTCATCTACCTCATGTCTCCTCCACCCCGGATCGTGAAAAACTTTATGGCCATGTTCGATGACCCGGAACAGGCCAAAGCCATGGCGAAGCAATTCCTGAAATCTCAGTGCAAATCCCTGGCCGCGCTACCCTCAAAATACGGCAAACCCGTGGTAGGCGGCACATTCTCACCTATGTCTGATCCCTTCATGCAGCAACTCCAAGAGAGAGGAGTAGTAGTGCTCCCCAGCCCTGAACGGGCCGTGACCGCGCTCAGCGCGCAGGCTCGATACGCCAAGTTCAAGGAAGAGATGGGAGAAGAGAGCGGAGAATAGGAATATTTGGCCACAGAGAGCACAGAGATGATACAGAGATGATAAGAAAAGAATATTCTAGGCGCAGAGAAGAGGAGCAGGAGCAGGGGTCAGGCTTGACATATTTGTATTTGTGCCAAGTCTTCTCTTACCCTCTCAAGTTCTGCCGCAAGACGGGGATTCGTTTCCGCACGTTTGCGCAGACGATTGATCGCTTGACTCCTTCCTCCAACAGATCGTAGAAACGAATCCGGTCCGGTTCGTCAAAGAAAATATCCTGGCCACCGTTCCCACGTAGCATCACATGATAGACAGCGCCCGGATAGTGAATGCGTGCTCTCCGTGCCATTCTCGGCAGTTCATACCCTCAAATCCATATATGCAAGCCTGACCCCAGCTTCATTCACTTCGGCACATCTATCCCCAGCTCCTGCAATTTCTTCTTGGCGTCCTTAGAACCGCCCTTGGCAGCGGTATAGAGCCATTTGGCCGCCTTATTGAAGTCGCGCGACAGTCCCATGCCCTCTAAGTACATCATTCCTAAATAGTATTGCGCATCCGGAAAATTCTTTTTAGCTACCTTGCTGAACCATTTGAATGCCTCGCCGTAATCTCGCCTAACCCCCATAAGCTTCGCGAAAAAAATTATCCCGGATGCATTCAACTCGTCGGCCTGAGAAGACATCGTCCCACCGGTGTGGACCAAACCTAGCATAAACTGTGAGTGGCCGCACCCTCGCTGTGCGCCTTCACGCAGCCAATTGCCCCCTTTGTGAAAATGAGCGATCATTTCTTTCTCGGACATCTGGTCAGACAACGTAAGCCCGGACCACCAAAATAACTCAAAACAGGCATGGTAATTACCTTGGCCGGCGGCTTTCTCCAGCCACATTTTGGCAACGTCATAGTTCTTGGATACTCCTTCACCGTCCCGATAGCGCGCGCCCAGGTAACATTCAGCCTGAGCAAGACCTTTCTCGGCGGCCTTCCTAAACCACGTGACAGCCACTTGATCGTCTTCAGCTACTCCCCATCCATTACTGCACGCCAGGCCCAAACAGGTCTGCGCCTGGACGTCGCCCCGGTCTGCGGCCTGCCGTATCCAGTTCAGCGCATCTGTGTCCTTACATAGAGTCTCGAGTTGCTCCCAGCCCAAGTGGTCGCACTGTTCGATCAATCCGAAAACTCTCTTCACCTCCTGTTGATAGCCTTGCCGGCCATCAGACTGCCCCAATACTGGAACCGAACAGGTGAGCAAGAGAACCGCGGTACCGACCAGGAAAAGGCAGGTTGAACACTTCATGTTAGACCCCATCAGTAATCGAAAATCGAGTAACGGTTATCTTTCTAGAAGACCGAGACCTCCTAGCGCACTTGAATTCCGGGGACACCATACTTAATTCATTTATCTTCCGGATGAAACCGGTCTTGTGCAATCACCAGCGCATGTTCGGGCAACGGAGCCTCAGCGTTCATCACGGGTATAGCTGATAGCCCGCTGAACGGCCGGCCTCTTGTCAAACTGGTTCACGATCATGCTGAATTTCCAGGGGAAGGTCTATCTCTGTCCGAGTAGGACCTCATGCACAGCCACGAGCGCACTAGGAGGCCTCCCTGGAACAACATCTCTCCGGCCAAGTTTATAGCAACTACCGGGACGTTGCCTCTGTCGCCGGAAGCCTGACCCCAAACCACCGGCAGCAAAAGATAAGTATGGTGTCCCCGGAATTCAACGCGAATCTGTATTTTCGTATGCAGGCGGTAATCATCGGAACCTGGACATGCAGAAGTCTACGGCAATACCGAACCGCTGGGCGAGTGCCTTAGAGACCTCTATACAGCATGGGGTGCTAAGACCTTTGACGCAGTCCTGGGCCCTCGATATCAGGGGCATCATGCTCTGGGTCGCGGTTCGCGCCATGTTGAGGCACCGCTCACAATCCGAATCGACCGAGGGGCTGTCTTCGCGATGTTGCTCTCTCGAAGGTCTCCTTGTTTCTTCTCGTTGACGCGCTATGCGTTCCCCTTTCTCCTTTTGGGCTTGGAGTCTGTTGGCCAGCTTATCAATTGCCGCCTTTTCCTGAGCCTGCTTCTTAAGTTTTTCCGCCAGCTTCCGAATAACGTCTTCTTTCCGCGCCTTCTTCTCGAGCTTCTCTGCTAACGCCTCGACAGCCTCTTGTTCTTTCAGTTCCAGTCTTCTCGCAGCTATGAGCCGTGCCATCCATTCACGGTAGTCTTTCTTGATTCCGACTCGGTCGCCGTCCATTGTTCGGCTAATTCGCTTCTTGAGCCTGCGGCGTCTTTCGCGACTGGCTACTAAAGCGGCGATTTTGGGATCCAACTGCCAGAGTTCAGGATCCAGAGGGCCCGGGTCATGGTTAGTGGAGAGCTTCGTTGCGGCGCTCCCCCAGTTGAAAACTTTCATCAGGCCAGATCCTTCCTTTGCCAGACCAGTAGGATCGATAACACTCTCCATAATCTCACCTACTGGTAATCCAACGGCCTTAGCCGCTTCCCACCTGGTATTCGATGTCATAAACTGCCAATACATTTTTGTTCCCGTTATGGCCCCGGAAGCGAATGCCCCGGCTGGTCCTCCCAATGTCACGAGTGCCGTATTCAGCAGTTTGGTGCTGGCGCCAACGGCAGGATCGTAGGCCTGCGCGCGGATCTCTTCCATCTTGGAACCATTACCGTTCCTGAATTTTGTTTCCTGCCAGGTTCTGATTTCCGGGATTGGCGACAACCACCAGTCTTTGTCGAATGGGGCCTTGGCTCTGGCCGTTGCCTCCTTTCGGAAATCCGAAATCGCCTTGCCCCATTTCCCGGCGGCAACGGCTTCGTGGACCTGGCCGAGCACTATCATTCCAGTCACGCACGAAATGACCCCGCAAAACACCACAAGTCGAGTTGTTTTCATGATTGTCCTCCGTTGCCCGGTCTACAGACTTGGCTCGGCTCAACCAGAGCCCAGTTTGTCCGGTTACGTGGTCCCATGGGCTGACGGAATACTTGAGCATTTCGCGCTTTGCCCGTCTCCGTGCAACCCGGACAAGCTATTACATGCATACCACTTTTCTACAGTACACCAAAGACTCTCACCAAAGTCAACTGAATAGTCGTCGATTCCAATAACAACGTCCCGTTTCAGGATATCAAAGCCTTTTGGGCTGTCGCGTCCACGCACAGGAGCGTAGGAATTACGGGTACACCACGGAATTACGCAATGGGTTGGAGGTGAATGTTGCGGCAGTGTTCAAGGATAGGAATCTGGAAGAAGCCAAAGAAGGGACAGTCTCCATTCACCATCCGGAGTACGCTGTAACTAATGGGCAGTGGAAGAGAAAATAGCCCAGCCTAATCTATTCAACCGCCCGCCATTCACCTGGAAGGAGGTGTCCAGCCAACCGCGCTCCAAAAAGCGTCTATCTTCCTCTTGTCTAAGGCAATCCTCTGAAAGGCTGCCTCTACGTCGGCAGCATTCAACCGAGTACTCTCCTCTTCTTCGATTAGACTCACGAGATTGTTATCATTGAGCAATCCCTGACCGATGTAATACTTGATCAAGGACTGGTACCCGGACATTTCCTTGAGAGGAGCGACCTTCTTGAGCATTTCGATAAGATCCACGGGCATCCTCATGGAGATGTTCGTCATCGGGCGGTCTTTAGTAAGCAGAATCTTCTTCTTCATAACGTTTCCTTTCAGCCGAAACAGCTTTTCGAGCCGTGATGATACGTTGAGAGTCCGCCCTGCCGGTGTAAACCACGAAGAGAAGAGAGGAATAGTCCCGGGATCTCGGGAAGGCTATTTGTGCTATTCGCTGTTCGCCGTCCTCTTCTTCCTGCTCTTCGGCAACATACACACGGTTGAGGAGCGCCCAGCACGCCAACTCGAAGGATATTCCGTGTTTCTCAATGTTTTCCTTTGCTTTTTCCTCGTCCCACGTGAACTTGAATCCGTCACACCAGTGTTCACAGGTCTCACCCATAGGCTACTCCCCTGTATATGATTTGTCAATTCCCAAGCACTATAGTTCCCCTGACGTTGACGGTGCACGCCTCATTCGACTCGGTTCCTCCTGGAGTGCTTCTACACTGATCTCAACTCCTTCACTGCCATCAAATGCTTGCAGGGACGAGTCTTACCGCGACTGCGAGGTGTGGGGTCAGGCTTGATATATTTGTATTTGTGCCTGGTCTTCTCCTACCCTCTCAAGTTCCGCCGCAAGACGGGGATTCGTTTCCGCGCGTTTGCGCAGACGATTGATCGCTTGACTCCTTCCTCCAACAGATCGTACAAACGAATCCGGTCCGGCTCGTCAAAGAAAATATCCTGGCCACCGTTCCCAAGTAGCATCACATGATAGACAGCGCCCGGATAGTGAATGCGTGCTCTCCGTGCCATTCTCCGCAGTTAACACCCTCCACCCTCAAATCCATATATGTCAAGCCTGACCCCAGCTCATTTGAGACAAGCCAAACCTACAGATCATGTTATAATATCATACATTGGCCGTGACAAACCTGTATAACGAGAATTCCACCCTCGATGAATCGACGGATTGGCCGGCCATGAACAGGATTAAACCACGTAGAAGGAACCCGTCTGCTGTAGTGTATTGACGAGATAATGAAGGATTGTGAGCCCATGTACAGAAACCTTATCCAATCAGACCCGGAAATTATGATGGGCAAGCCCGTCATAGCCGGAACGCGCATCACTGTCGAGTCGATTCTCGACAAGCTGGCTGCCGGGGAGACCCCTGAACAGGTTCTTGACGCGCATCCTCGCCTTACCCGGGAAGAGATTGAGGCTGCGCTGGAATACGCGGCCGACGTCTTGCGGAGCGATATAATCTACCCAGCGTCAGACGTGTCCGCATGAAGATCGTTGCCGATGAAGGCGTCGATCGCCACGTCGTGGAGGAGCTTCGTCGCGAAAGCCACGATGTGACATACGTAGCGGAACTCGCTCCCGGGATCAAGGACGAGGAGGTGCTCCAACGGGCCAACGAACTAGACGCCATCCTGCTCACCGCGGACAAGGATTTCGGGGAGTTGGTGTTCCGGCTGAACCGTGCCCACGCCGGAATAGTGTTGATACGTTTGGAAGGATTGCCTTCCGAGGCCAAGGCGTCTATAGTGGCAAACGCAGTTCGAGAGCATGGAGCCGAAATGTATGGCTGTTTCAGCGTCATAACATCGGGGAATATCCGTATTCGTCCAAAACCGTAACTTCGACCGAAGGCAGGGTCTGGGAACCGCTAAGGGAGGCGCTTGGGATCTTAGGGACTGATCACGATTAATTCCGGGTACACCATACTCAATTACGTAATTCCGGGTACATCATGAAAAAGAAGTTCTGGGGGCTGGACTATCCAGGTCAGTCAAATCTTGCGACGAAAGGAGGCTGGTGCATGAATCATTTGCTCTGGAGGTTTGGGAAAGATGTTCACGGCCCTCTGGGGGCGTCCGGGCCGGTTGATAGGCTCGCATGACACAACAAGCATGTAAATGAATGCTCGCCGCCTCGGCCCGGCCCTATCACCGCATCCTCTGGATTTCCCGCGCCGGCGCGGACCTGGAAGAGCCCGCGACATCACATCAGGCCACGTCTCAAAAACCCTACAATATTGGACACTGGACGGATGGACTGACGGAGACCGGAAACCACAATTAAGTATGGTGTACCCGGAATTACGCATCTTTGTCTCATCTACTCCCTCGGCAGCCCCGCCCCATCGGGGCATCCTTGCAAATGCCACTTCCATAGCGCGGTTCTGACCCTGAAGCGGGCGGTCAGTGACTTGGCTTTGCCGAACGTCACGAGGCTCGCCAATCCCAGGAACACCACATTCAGGGTTAGGTTGGCGATCATCACGGATTTGAGGATTGTGGTTTTCGTGGGGCCGTAGTGTTTCTTGAAGAATAGGTAACGGGAGCGGTAAAATTCGATGCGGGCCGCGGCTTGATAGGCACTCGCGGTCGCGCCCTGGAGGTGGATCGCTCCGGCGCGGGGGGCGTGGATCACCTTCCAGGTGGGTTCATCGCAGGCGGGGCCGGCTTTCGTAGGGGCTACGCATGCGTCGCCCTCTTCCAACGCATTCGTTGCGCGCTCCTCAGAAGTGCCGGGATCGGGGGGGTTGTTCCGGAGGCCCTCACCCTGGCCCTCTCCCGGTGGGAGAGGGGAATCAGCACGTCCGGCGCGCTTTTCCGGATGGAGAGGGGAATGTGATGCGCGGGTCCGGTGCCGTGCGCGCTCCGGCAGGGCGGTCTTGCGCATTCGGACCGCGAGGTCGGTTTCTTCCAGGAAAAAGAAGTACCTCTCATCGAAACCGCGGATCTGATCCAGGGCCTCTCTTCTGATCATCATTACCGCGCCTATGAGGGCTTCGACCGGTTCAGGTTCGGTGAGGATTCGGTTCTTACCGGGGAATCTCCTGGGGAAGAGGCGCTTGAGGAGGCTCCGGTTGAGGGTTTCCGTGGCCAGGGTGGGGACCGCTTCGTATGAGGTCTGGAGCGTGCCGTCATGGTTGAGTAGCTGAGGGCCGGCCATTCCGATGGCGGGATCGTTCTCCATGAGGGTCATGAGCTTGGCCGCGCAATCCTTTTCAAGCATCGCGTCGGTATTTACCAGGAGCAGATATCGGCCGTCTGCCTTTTCCAGGGCGCGGTTGTTGGCCGCGGCGAATCCCAGGTTCCTCCCGGGTTCCATGACAATGACTTCGGGGTATTGCTCCATGACCCGCTTGACCGAGTCATCAATGGAACCGTTGTCCACCACGATCACTTGCGGTCTCTGATCCAACTCCGAGCCGAATACGTGATCCAGGCATCGGATCAGGAGACCCGCGGTGTTCCTGTTGACGATGATCACGGATAGGGGGATCTGTGGGTTTGAGTTGCGGTTCATGGCCTGGTTTTTCGGGCCTACCCTCCGATCTGGTTCATCCCGATCTTCAGCCGCCCACGATTTGCACTGGCGCCCATTGGTTTGGCCAGGACCGCGCTTCTCAGGACTTGGGCCAGTTCATCCATTGAAGCCCCGTTTCTCAAGGGGGACTTGATGTCGATTTCGGAACCCGACATGAGGCACGGCCTGAGAGTGCCCTTTGCGGTGAGCCTCAGTCTGTTGCAGGTCCCGCAGAAGTGGCCGGTGATAGGATCAATCACGCCGATGCGGCCTTTCGCGTTTTTCAGTCTGAACATCCGGGCGGGACCGTCCAGATCGTCCCGTTCGCTTTCATCCAGGTCTCGCACGTCCTGTCTGATCATATCCAGGGCCCCGGTCGCGCTGAAGGATTCCGGAGCATTGTCCACATACTCGGCGTCAAAGGGCATTCGTTCGATGAATCTGACATCCACGGGTTGATCCAAAGTCATTCGAGCGAACTCGGGGATGTCGGGCTCGTTGATCCCCTTGAGCAGCACCACGTTGATCTTCACCGGATCGAAACCCTGTGCCATTGCCGCTTCGATTCCCTCAAGCACATTGTCCAGCCCATCGGTTCCAGTGATTCTCTCAAAAACCTCTTGCCGAAGGGAATCCAGGCTGACATTCACTCGTTTCAGGCCCGCATCCCTGAGTTCACGGGCCATCGCGGCCAAGCGGATGCCGTTGGTGGTGAGCCCCACATCCTCGATCCCATCAATCGCGGTGATCATGGAGACGAATTCCACAACGCCGCGTCGCACAAGCGGCTCGCCTCCGGTAATCCTGACCTTACGTATGCCCATGTCTCGGGCCACGCGCACAATGGTCAGGATCTCTTCGTACCTCAGTATCTCGCTATGGGAGGTTAGTTCCACACCCTCCGGCGGCCGGCAGTACGCGCACCTGAGGTTGCACAGATCCGTTATGGAAACCCGCAAATAGTCTATTTCACGTCCGTGGTGATCTATCAGCAAACGCGACATGGGTTTTCCTTGGCAGTGGCGGTAAGTTCCGATTCGCTTTCAAGAAAGGAAGGTCGGCGACACGTGAAGCGGACTCCATGGCCCGCGGCCCTGAGCACAAGAGCCCTCACCCTGATCCCACAGGCGCCATATTAAGCCTTCCGCCCGGTTTCCAGTGTGATCTAAATCCCCCCTAACCCCCCTTTTTCAAAGGGGGGAATCCGACCACCCCCCCTTTCGCAAGAAGGGGGGAATCCGAAACATCCCCCTTTGGCAAAGGGGGGCGGGGGGGATTTCCCGTATCCAAAGCCATGATTCACCGAACCGTTCTCCACGACTGAGCATTAAAGCGTCATGACTGTAATCCAAAGGTAACGCCTATGCCCCCTACCCCGCCCGGAACGCTGTTCTGTGAAGGACAATCTCTAGAGCTTTGCCACCAAATCCACGATCGACGCTGGATCCTTTCCGAAAAGCCTTATCAGGGGCACCTTGCCGATATCACCGCGATCAAAGATCGCGTCCGGGACCGCGCCCAACTCCTCCATGACGTCCTGCACGCCCCAGGCCAGGGTGCTTCCCTCTTCCTCCTGTACGTCGGGCGGGGTCCGGCTTCGATCAAACTCAGCGACCGTGTAACCGAGTTCCTTGATTCTTTTGACCAGGCCGTCCGAATAGACGATATTCATGGCCGCACGCCTGCCCGCGTCGTATTCCATTGCAGCCAGAACCAGGTCATGGATCTGACGTGACGCCCCGAATCGAGCGTCCGCCAGATTGTTGACCGTATTGCCCAGTCTGCAGATTCGCCCTGGAAAGGAAGCCACATCCTGGACAGACTCGGCAAACGGTATAGCGTATGCCAGGTTTGATTGCACCTCAGGAATCAGGCGGCTTATGTTCAGTCGTTTCAGGCGTTCCAGGGCCTTGTTCAATTCGTCGATTACGTGGGACCGGGCGATCTCTCTGGCTATGGTCGCGTAATGATTTGCAGGACCGATGCCCCGGCCTATCCTGAGAGAGAACCGCAACGCTCGAAACAGGTATCTCTTGGCCTCGTCAATGGCCTCCATAATCGGTGTTCCGCCTGCCAGAATGGTTGCTATACCGGAGGAGAGAGTGCATCCTGTGCCGTGAGTATGACGTGTGCCCACCCGTTTTGTGGAGAACTCGTAGTGTTGTGAACCGTCAAAGAGCACGTCCACGGGCAATTCTTCCAGGTGTCCTCCCGTCACCAGCACATACCTGGGGCCCATCTTTTGAAGGCGTTTGCCGGCCTTTTTCATGCCGGCTACGTCCGATATCTTGCGGCCCGTAAGGATTTCAGCCTCGGGTATGTTGGGAGTCAAAATATATGTGAGCGGGAACAGACGGCTCACCATGGCTTTTCGCCCGAGTTCATCCAGAAGTTCCGTGCCTTGGGACGAAAACAGTATCGGGTCCACAACCAGCTTTTCAATCTTGTAACGCTCGATCTTCTCGGCTACGATTTTCACTATGTCGGCGTTGGCGAGCATTCCGGTCTTGACGCTGTCCGCCCCTATGTCACTGAGAACCGATTCCATCTGCGCGGCCACGAACTCGGGCTCAATGGCCAGAACAGACTGTATTCCCAGTGTGTTTTGCGCTGTGAGCGCGGTCACCGCGCTCATTCCGTATCCGCTCAAGGCAAGGATCGTCTTGAGATCCGCCTGTATGCCGGCGCCGCCACACGAATCGGAACCGCCGACGGTAAGGACTGTCCGCATTATCATCCTGTTTCGGTTTCCTAGGAGATTCGTCCCAAAGTAGCATGAATCGCCCAACTATTGAAGCGCTACGCGGTCACGGTTCGGGCACAGGCAGAGCCGCGGTCGCAAAGGAGGAATTGGCCTGGTCCGCGAGGGATGGATCTGAATGGCTCGTGATCAAACCTTTTTCCCCCGGGTCTGTTGATGGCCCCGGGTCGCTGGAGCGGTCGTTGTTGTTCAACACTTCCGCCCAGGGAATTCCTTCAAGGAATTCCTCCAAATCCGAGCTGATTTCCGTGTGATCATGGTCTTCAGAAATTACACGGGGGGATTGTCGCATAGGCGAGGCTGATTGGGAGTCGACCAAACCCTCCTCTTGGGAGTCAGTGATCCCATGCGCGTGGCTGTCTTCGGCAACTTGGGCGGCCGCGCGGGCTCGACCAATAAACCTCCGGGCCGGAAGCAAACCGAGTGCGATGAGGCCGACCAGCGACAGGCCGATCGGCAAATACCGCCCCACACCAGGGCCTCCTTTCATAATCACGGCCCAGCCCTTCTTCGAGAGCACGATTTCTGCGGCAATGGGCCCTGTCAACCAGTTCCCATCAATTCGAACCCCCGAAATTTCTCCCTCGATTCCCGGTTGTCTGCCGGAGACCCGGGCCAAATGGGCCTCCCGGTTTGAGTCTTGTGACGCTGAAGCCAGAATCCTGTTGATGGGCCTTCTGGAAAACTTCGCTCTTATGAACATGTCGCCCCGCGCTCCGTGTGCAAGCTTACGGGTTATGAAAAAACAGCCCGACTCCTGATGGTCCTGAAAATGCTCTTCAGCACCGTGCATCTGCGACTTCAAGCCCGCGAATGAACTCACCTGGGTCCGCATTTCCAATCCGGACTTGGAGACGGGCAGATCGCCCACCATTCCCAGTATTTCTCCATCCCCGTCAATGACCTCCAGGCGCTGTAAATCCGAAAAGCGGCTTCGCAGGGAGTGATAGATCTGTTCCGATGGTTCCATGGAATGCAGGTCGCGCTCTCGAAGATTATGGGTGGCCGCACCCATGACCGCGCTGCGTGTTTCTATGACCACACCGATTTCCCGGACCAGACGATGCAGTTGGTCGGTGATCAGTTTCTTCTCCATTGGGAGCACCAGTCCAACATACCCGAGCACGCCGATCAGTATCGACACACCCGCAGCGCCGACCAACAAGGCGCGCATTGTTTTCTTGGTCTTGAGGGCCGGGCCCGGCTGAGTCGACCGCGGTTCATGATCGGTATATTCCGGCCGGTCATTCCGGGGCATCCCGCCCTGGTTCCCGACGAGTCCATCAGGCTTGCGGGAATGCTTGGGATTGACTGCACGTCGTTTGCTCTGTGTATTCATTTTCTTTTCCGATCCTATTGGATTTCTCGGCAAGGCCTTGACAATTCTCGGCTGGGGATTAAATATAGACCATGAGGACAATATTTCGGACAATCACACTTGATTCAAAAGGAGGACGGCATGAAAAGATTTATGCTTCCGAGAGCCGCTCACTGTAGCGAAGGCTGTAGTATCGGGTCCTGAGCAGGACATAAAAAGGCTCACTAAACACGAAACAAGAGCCGGCATGACGGGTTTGGGCCCGCTGACCGGCTCAATTCGTTTTTGGTCACAGGAGATACCGGCGCCGGTTTGGCCGGATCTCGGTTCCGCTCCACGGTTCCGTCTCGCGGATCCCCGATGCAATGAACTGGACCAGCCCTGTCATGGTGAGGCTTCAATCTGTCTTTCTCTTTTCATTAACCGAGTCGTGTTGATGCAACTCCGTTCACAGGTGCGGCTGAACCGAAAGCCGGTTCGCTGCGTCGTCCTCCTCTTTGGAATACATCTATCAGGAAATGTAGCCAAAAGCAATGACAATTTAGGCTATTAACTCGATTTAATCATGCATTGCTTTAAGATTGGCGGGTGTCGTCAAGAGCACTGTTTTCCCTGGACGCACTCACGCGATTGGGATATTGTTCCGGAACGTAACCGTTCACCGTGAACCGTACAAACTCCTGGAGTTACGTATGGGGGAGGTTTGGAGGGGGAGCTACTGGGCGTAGGGCCAATTTGCGAGCCGGTCGGTGTGGGACTTCATTGATAAGTCCGTAGCGGCCCGCCGGGCGTGGGTGCTTCGAGAAAGGTTTTGGGTTTATGCTTCGCACGGGGACACCAGGATATCGAGGTATGGGCCTACTTGGTCGAAGAACGGATATATCGTGGAGAACCTATTGACACCACGTCGAGTGGGCCCTCCATTCTCACCGGGCGCAGAACCGCTTCAAGCCCGGTGAACCACTACTCCGAAACCATTTAGCCGACATGAACGTCGGTAAGGGCAATTTATTGGAGGCACTGTGTTGAATGAGAAGGTGATCCGGAGCATCAAACGGGCGCCGGTAATGGTCGTAGGCGACGTGATGGTGGATGAGTATGTTGTCGGCCACGTGGATCGCATTTCACCGGAGTCGCCGGTTCCCGTGCTCGTAGCCAGAGACAGGCTTCGTAGGCTCGGGGGCGCGGGCAACGTGGTGGCCAACCTGGTTTCCCAGGGAGCGGCGGTGGCATTGCTGGCCGCGATCGGCGCGGACAATGCCGGGCATTGGTTCAAGAACCATTGCGAGGAACTCGGTGTGGAGACTTTTTGGTTGAAGGAGCTTGATTCTCGCCCCACGACGATGAAGACAAGGGTTGTTGCAAAGCATCAACAGATTGTCCGCATAGATGATGAACACCCGGCCGGCATCCCGCCTGAAATAGAGAAGGAAGTCCTCCCGGCGATCACGTCGGTTATGGCCCAGGTGAAGGCTGTAATCGTATCCGATTACGGCAAAGGGTTCCTGACCCCCAATATTTTGGAGACAATAATGTCCTCCGCCAGAGAGAACGGCCTCCCCGTCCTGGTGGACCCAAAGGGGCTCGATTACACACGCTATCGGGGGGCTACATACATAACCCCCAACGCCAGAGAGGCGTCACAGGCCTCCGGGATTGAACTGGTGGACAGCGAATCCATCGCTGAAGCGGGACGTATCCTGCTGGCTCAGGCCGATGCCGAGGGCGTGGTCTTGACCCGCGGACGGGAAGGGTGCACGCTCATCACACGGGACAAGGTCCTGGACTTTCCTGTAAAGCCTGTTGAAATAATCGACGTGACCGGCGCGGGTGACACCGTCGCTGCCACATTGACACTGGCCGTGGCCAGCGGGCTGTCCATACAAAACGCAATCAGGATGGCCAACATTGCAGCTTCACTTGTGGTTTCCAGGTTCGGCGCGGCTACCGTCACTTTGCAGGAGATCGTGGACAGAGTAAACGAGACATCACCGGATACGAAAACGCTGAGTTTCGGGGAAATGGCCACTGTGCTTCGCAGCCCCAGGATGCAGGGTAAGAAAATCGTTTTCACGAACGGCTGCTTTGACCTTTTTCACACGGGACATTTGGAGACACTGCGTCAAGCCTCTACCATGGGTGACGTGCTGGTTGTCGGGATCAACTCGGACAAATCGGTCGCGAGCATAAAGGGCAAAGGACGCCCCATCATCTCCCAGTCGAATAGGGCCGAATTGGTAACATCTCTAAGCTTTGTGGATTACGCTGTGTTGTTCGACCAAGACACGCCTCTTGAACTCATAAGAGAAGTTCGCCCGGACGTGCTGGTGAAAGGTGAGGACTGGAAAGGCAAGAAGGTTGTGGGGGAAGAAATTGTCAAGGCCAGAGGTGGTCGGGTGGAATTCATCCGCTACAGTTCCGACATTTCCACATCCAAGATCATAGAGAAGATTCGTCAAAAGGCATGACGGAAGCTGGAGCTTCTCATCATACCGTTTCGCGAATATTATTGTAATCCGGGTTTGCCGCGAGAGAGGTCTGTGTCAACGAGCAGTCCGTGGCTTCGCGCAAAGCATAGACCCAACGGATCGGGGTCAGGTCTTGCTTCTTGCCCTATTCCTTTTGCGGCCATGAAGCGAATCAAGACACAAGACCCCCACCTTGCGATGGGATTCCCGCCGGTCATCCCATCCTACGTGCTGTTTTTAGGCATGTAAGTTGGTATCAGGGGCTCCTAGAGTTTTATTTCTATGATGGAGTTCTTCTTGAGTTCCTTCATCCATTCCTTCATTCGGAGCTTCATTTTCTTGGCCGCGAGGATTACTGAGATCTTTTGTCTCACCTTTTGGTACTCTTTCTCTTGAGCGGGCGTGAGCAATCCGAGGGACTCCTTCGGCTGTTTCGGGGCCTTGGCCGAGTTGGATTGGCGATCGTTTTTCGCTTCCCGGGACTCTGATCTCTTCTTTTGGGCGGCCTCTCTTCGTTCTCGCTGCCTTTTGCTTCTTTCCGCAGCTTCTTTCCATTGCCTTTCCAGGTGCTTACGGTACTCCTTCGGAAGGGGTATCCTTTTCTTTTTTCGACCTTTCGCGTCTTGTAGGTAGAGTAGAATAATACCTTTGGGGCCTGGCAAAGGCCGCGTCGCATGTCCGACTTGGAGGCTTCTGACCAACTGTTGCCAGTCCGCCTTGAGTTCCGAGGATTTCATGTATCCCAGATCGCCGCCGGCTGTCGCAAACGGGCCTTCGGAATACTTCTTGGCAAGCTTGCCAAAATCCGCGCCTGTCTGTGCCTCTACATAGATCTTGGTTGCCCTGTCCATTACCTTCTTCCGGACCGACTTCTTGGCCCCGGGAGGAATCGACAGGACTAATCGCCTCAATCTGACTTTGCCGCCCACAAACACCGTCATGTGGGTGGGGATTTCACGTTCATGCACCTCTTGCTGATTTTCGGGAGCGTTCTCGCTTCGAAACAGCTTTTGGTACTGCTCATCAATCTTGTCTTGATTCCTCCTGAAGTAGATCTGTCTTTCCTCTTCGCTCAAAGGCACCTTTTGCCTGACCTCCACGGACATCAATTCCCCCAGCAGGATATGGCGTTTCATTAGTTCTCGGTATTCCACATAATTCGTGCCGTTCGCGGACAGAACAAGTACAAACTGACCCCGGGTCAGCTTGTTGCGCTTCCTATTCGCGTCTATTGTCACATCGACCGCTTTGTCCGGAATCTTGAGGCCTTTGCCGGCAGCATCCTGTTCCATGAGACGCATCACTATCAGCTCATCGAGTATCTCCCTTTCGGTCGGCACTTTGTTCAGGGGGGCCAAGCCGAGGTCCAGGTTGAAGTTTCGCCTGATGAAGGGACGTTTGTGTTTCCGGATGTCCGAAACGAGTATGACGTCGCCATTCACAATTGCGGCCACCCTATCAGTGTAGACCTCGCCCCATACGGGTGAGGCCAAACTCAGGGAAGCAAGGAGCAAGAGAAAGACCTTGGGTATTTTCAGATTCATTGTTCCTGATCCGACAAATTTTCGGGGCTTGTTCCGCTGCGTGCCAGGGCGCGTCCAGGGTGAAGACTACACCATGCGACAGCAGAGTCGCAAGAAGCGTGTGCAGTTTTCCGTCCGCGTCCCGGAGGGACGACTGAAAATCGGGGCCGCGCTATGAGAGAATTCAAGCGTCCCTCCGGGACAGCAGACTGAATCTAGTGACGTACGGTTTTCCGCAAACTCTCCATGAGTTCACCAGCCTGAACGATTTGGGATTCCGGGTCCACCTTCCCGATCCTATAGGTCAGCCGATCACCGGGCAGGACACGAACTCGCCCCGCCTCTTTCTGTGCCCAGGCAATCAGCAGTTCCGGATCCAGGGGAGTTTCCGGATCGAAACTGACAACCAGGTCGCGTCGATTGTAGCCGAGTTTGACGATTCTTATCCGTTTCATGGCAACTCTGATTCCCATTATCCGGATCAGGTTACCAACCTGCTCCGGGGGCGCGCCGTAGAGGTCCATCATTTCTTCTTCGATCCGGTCGATCTCGGTTACAGCTTCCGCCCTTGACAGCCGCTTGTAGAGGTTCATCCGCTGCCTTGGGTCGGGAACGTATTCCTCGGGGATCAGCGCTTCCAACCTGAGTCTTATTTCCGGGTTTATCTTGGGGTGCGGCTTTTCACCTTTGATTTCCCTTACCGATTGCTCCAACAGATCCAGGTACATCTCGTATCCCACGAGATTGACGTGTCCGGACTGGGAAGTCCCCAACATATTGCCCGCGCCTCGGATCTCCATATCCCTCATTGCAATTCTGAAACCTTGGCCGAGACTCGAGTGCTCCTGGATCACGGCGAGCCGTTTGATTGCGTCAGGAGTCATGAGGGACTCCGGCGGGGTGAGGAGATAAGCGTATGCCCTGGACTGAGACCTTCCCACGCGCCCCCTGAGTTGATAAAGATCCGCGAGCCCGAAGGTGTCGGCTCTTTCGATGATTATGGTATTGGCGCGCGGAATGTCGAGTCCCGACTCGATGATACTGGTACAAACGAGCACATTCAGGTTTCCGCTGACAAAGTCCGTCATTACTTGTTCAAGATCCCGGTCGGCCATCTGGCCGTGGGCCACGCGAAAAATCCCTTCCGGCGCCAGCTTCTGAAGTGACGCGGCCCTTTTGAATATGGTGCGTACTCGGTTGTGCACGTAGAAGACCTGCCCCCCCCTCTGCACTTCCCTCAGAATTGCCTCTCTGATAACCTCATCGGATTGCCGCACCACGTGGGTCCGAATAGACTTGCGGTTGAGCGGGGGTGTCTCGATCACGGACAAGTCCCGTATCCCCGTCAGTGAAAGGTTGAGTGTGCGTGGGATGGGCGTGGCGGTCAGAGTCAGCACATCGACCTGGGCCTTGAATTTCTTGATTTTCTCCTTGTGCGTTACCCCGAATCGCTGTTCTTCATCTACCACGAGAAGCCCAAGATTTTGAAAAGAAACATCTTTGTGCAACAGCTTGTGGGTTCCGATGACTATGTCGAGTGTGCCCTTTTTCAGTCTCTCCATGATATCTCTTTGGTCGGCTTGTGTTCGGAACCGGGACAGCGCGTCTACAACGATTGGGTAGTTTTCGTACCTGCGTGTGAAAGTGTCGTAGTGTTGCTGGGCGAGCACGGTCGTCGGAACGAGCACGGCCACCTGTCTTCCGTCCATAACCGCCCGGAAGGCCGCCCTGAGAGCCACCTCAGTCTTACCGTAACCCACGTCGCCGCACACGAGGTGGTCCAAGGGTTTGTCGGAATCCATGGATTGCATTACATTGTCGATGGCTCGCGCCTGATCGGGGGTCTCCTCGAACTCAAAAGCTGCTTCGAAAGCCGCGAAGCTCTCGTCGCACGGAGAATAGGGATCTCGTCCGGACACTTCTCTTTTTGCGTAGATTCTTAGTAGTTCGTGAGCCATTTCCCGAATGGACTGCTTCACCCGAGCTTTGGTCTTGGCCCAGCCCTTGCCGCCAAGGCGGTCTATCTTGGGAGGCTCTTGCGACCCTGAAACATATTTCTGTATTACCTGGAGGCGCTCCAGGGGATGGTAGAGCAGGTCCCCCCCCGCGAACTCGATTACCATGACTTCGCCTGGAATCCCGTCGAAATCTTTTCTAATCAGTCCACGGAATATCCCGATTCCGTAATCCTCGTGAACTACCGCTTCATCCTCGGCCAGATCGGCCAGTGAGGAAACCAGAGTTCCCCGCGCCCTTCTCGGGGCCGCACTCCTCACTCTGGCGCCGAATATCTCTTCCTCGGTGATAACAACCCGCCGCGCCTGCTCCATCCGAAAACCGGAAGAAAGCTCCCCTATGTAAACGCGTATGCCGGGTGTTGGGTCAGAGTCGAGATTGGAGCGGTCAAATCCTTCTCCCTGGAAGTCCAACTCCACAGAATAGGGCTCCAGCAATTTCAGGAGGCGCAGGGCTTGTCCTCTGGTATGACTGACCATGAACACTTCGTTACCGGTGTCCCGCCATTCCCGGAGGCGCTGGACAAGTAGCTCCATCCCGGTGTCGTACGCCTTGGATCTCAGTAGTTCCTGCCTGATGTCGCTGTTCGTGCCGCATTTCACCCGCACCGCGGCTTGATCCTCCTGCTCCAACTCCAGGGGGCCCATGATCACGGTTCTGAAATCCTTGATCTTCCGCATGAATTCTTGGGTGCTGAGAAAAAGATCTTCGGGCCCCGCTACCGGACGACCGTCTTCCGCGGCTGATTCCCATCCTCGGAAGACCTCTTCTTGCAGTTCTTCGAGCCCGCGGGCCAGAGTGTCGTGATCAGGCAGAATCAATGTGGACTCGGCCGGCAGATAATCCATCAGAACTTCCAAATCCGGGAAAAAATAGGGGAGATAATGATCCGCGCCCGGAAAGCGCCGCCGATGACCAAAATCTTCCAAAAGCCTTTGCCGGATGCGCTTTTCAACTCCTTGTTCTTCACACCGGTCCACGATTGCTTTCAGGCCCTTCTTGAGCGCGGTGTCATCCGGCACCAGCATGTGCATCGGACCGACCTGGACCTCGGTGAGGCTTTCCTTGGATCGTTGATTGGAAGGATCGAAAAACCGAATCGATTCGATCTCATCTCCTATCTGCTCAATTCTGACCGGGTACGGATAGAATGGTGGATAAAAGTCAATGATGAAGCCCCGGACCGAAAAATCCCCCACATCCTCCACAAGAGGCGCCCGCGTGTAGCCCGCGTACACAAGCCGCTCGAGCAACCGCTCCCGGTCCAGTTCCTGTCCCACTGCCAAAGAAAAACTGTTCCGAGCCACCGCGCGCCTGGGGAGCACCTTCCGCAACAGCGCGTCCAGACCCACAACAACGACCCGGGGCGGCTTGGCTTCAGAAAGCCTAAACAGGCCGGCTGTACGGCCCATCCACACGTCCGTGTCCAGACCCCCGACCGAGTAAGGGAGCATGTCCGACGAAGGATAAAGTGACACCGGATCGGAAAGCTGTTCCGCAGCCGACTTTTCCACCCCCAGGTAGAAACGAACATCCCCCGCGCATCGGGCGGCCGTGTCCCCATCCGGAAGCACCATTACCAGCGTACGCGCTCCGTTCCTCACCGCAGCCGATGTCAGAAAGGAGGGGGCCGAACCGGCCGGCCCATAGATTCCTCCATTTTCCGTAGATTGGGAAAGAAACCGGACGGCTTCATCAAAGGGGGTGAATATCTGATGCGATAACTCAGCGGCTTTCATACTGATGTGAATCTAATCCAAGCGTTGATCCGACTGCACAGACGGCCGGTCAACAAATAGAAGCTTCCAGGGGCGAGACAAGCCTCCGATCAATTCCGGTAGATCCGGGGATGGAAGTGTCCCATGCGGCGGTGCGGCCCGTGAAGTCCAGTCATATCATGATATATTGGGTGAGTCCAGAAATAGCTCTGTCCATATCGCGCATCAAGAAAAGCTTGGGCGCTCTCAGGGCCCATTCCGGTTGTGTCGGTAAGTGCCTTCCATCCTTTCCCCGGAAACAGGGGTTATGCTCCTTTTTGATAGAGTTTTGATAAAAGCCAAATTTTTGTCCCATCTTTTAACAAATGGAAGTGTCTGATAAACAAGCGTTTGTTAGCTTATGGCGCCACAAAGCTTTTGATTAATCAAGACTCTTATTGGTTAAATCCTTGTCTCTTCGGGCAAGTTGCCATTTGGACCGCCTGCGGTTTCCCTCATTTTGGATAATCCCTTTTCTTGTGAGTTCGCGGAGGAGATGAACCAAATGCTTCTAGCGGGGCTCTGCGATTGAATCCTCGCCGGACAGATCCTCCGCGATTCCCCGCAGCTGATCCAGGGCGCTTTCTAGGTCGTCGATCATCTCTTGCAGGATCACATCCGGGGCGGGGAGGTTTTCGGAATCCTCCAGGCTTTCGTCTCTTATCCAAAAGATGTCCAGGTTCAACTTGTCCCGTTGGATCAGTTCCTCGTAATCGAATGAGCGCCACCGACCGTCTGGGTTATCTTGAGACCATGTAGGTTGGCGGTCATGCCGGTTGACCGGGTTGTAGAGATCCACGAACTCATCGAGGTCGGACCGCTTGAGTGCCCCGGTCTTCAGGGTGAAATGCTTGTTGGTGCGCAGGTCGTATATCCAGAGCCTTTTGGTCCAGGGAGTCTCGGAAGCCGGTTTGCGGTCAAAGAGGAGCACGTTTGCCTTGACTCCCTGGGCGTAGAATAGACCTGTGGGAAGGCGTAGGAGCGTATGGACCTCGCACTGATTGAGGAGATTGCGACGAATTGTTTCTCCGGCTCCGCCCTCGAAGAGCACGTTGTCCGGTACGACGATGGCTGCTCGTCCGTGCGGTTCCATCAGGGTCTTCACGTGCTGGACGAAGTTGAGCTGCTTGTTCGAAGTCGTGGCCCAGAAGTCTTCTCGTTCGATGGTCTCTTTTTCCTTCAGGATTTGGCCTTTTCCATTGACTATCGTGGTGCTGCTCTTCTTGCCGAAGGGGGGATTGGTGAGCACCATCTGGAAGCGTTCTCCGGGATCAGAGGCAAGTGAGTCGGCCACCGAAATGGGCAGACCGTTGCCTCCGATGCCGTGCAGCATCATGTTCATACCGCAGAGGCGGGCCGCGCTTTGTACAAGCTCCCATCCTCGGAAAGCCTCGTCTCTGAGGAAGCGTTTCTGGTCCTTGTCCAGCTTGTGGTGATTCACGATGTAATCGTGCGCGGCGAGGATGAAACCACCGGTGCCGCAGGCTGGGTCACAGATCCGCTCTCCGGGTCGAGGAACCATGACATCCACGATGGCTTGAATAAGCGGTCGGGGAGTGAAGTACTGTCCTGCGCCGGACTTGGTGTCCTGGGCGTTCTTTTCGAGAAGGCCTTCGTAAGCGTCTCCCTTCACGTCGGCGCTCATCATGGACCAGTTCTCTTTGTCGATAAGGTCAATGATCAAGCGTCGGAGCTTTGCCGGGTCCTGGAACTTATTCTGAGCCTTTCCGAAGATCAGGCCAAGCAGACTATTTCCTTTTCCGAGTTCTGCGAGAATGCGCCGATAATGGTCAAACAGATCTTCTCCGTCCTTTTTGAGCAGGCTTTGCCAGTTGTAAGCCGCCGGTATTGGGCTCTTTCGATTGTACGGTGGTTTCGAGCGCTCATCGGCCATCTTGAGAAAAAGGAGGTACGTGAGCTGCTCCACGTAGTCTCCGTAGCTCATGCCGTCGTCACGTAGCACGCTACAGAAGTTCCAAAGTTTCTGGACTATGCTAGCTGCGGTCATTTCATTCCCTTCAGGAGGTTTTCGTTCTTGCTGACACCGACGCCGGGCTCTCTCGCTTTTTCAACGGCAATTCCACCTGAACCGGCTCAACGTTTTCTTTCCTTTTCGGCTTGTCACTTGGCTTTCGTGTCTTGGACCTTTTCTTTGCCGCCTGCTCCTTCTCACGTTCGGCCTTGATCAGCTCAAGGAGCGCAGAAGCCGGTTCGTCACTAGAGTCCTGGGGAACTAGGCGTCCAGAGAATGCCTTTCTCAAAATGGTCTGTTTCAGACGCTCTGCACGACTCAGATTCACTCTGACAATGTGTTCAGTCTCCCACGCCACCGACAAAAGCTCCTCGACTCTTGTCGTGATTTCTTGCTGCTCCATGAAAGAAGGTAATGGTATCGGCATGACAGAGAGTTTGGTTCCATTTACGTTTGCCTGCCCGACCTGCTGAGATACCACGGATGCTATGTACTTGCGTCCATAGCAGGAGTTTATGAACGAGGACAGTAAGTCTGGATTGTAGGCTGTCATGTTGGTTCGGACTCTGATTAAATACGAAGCGAACACGGCCTGGGGGTGATGATCCTTGTAGACGGCTGTTTTACCCACTAGTTCGGCACTATTGGTCCTGTTGAACAAGACGTCGCCGGGTCCGAGCACAAACTCTTCAGTCTGCACCCAGTCTGCTGGCAAGTACTTCAGAACATCATAATTCAGATCTCCATCCTGAATGTTACCCATGCGAAGAACGATTATCCCTTCAGGAGACTGCCCAGCTTTTTCAGAAGTACCGTATTGAATCAACTCAGCAACAGTCGTGACGTTTGTCCACACCCACCCATCAGGCAGCTCGGGCAACCCGTCAGTGTCCGGCACCTTTGGCTCCTTGTATTTCTTCTTCCACTTGTCGTCTTTCGGGATCTTACCTTTGGCCTTCATCTTGGCCAATTCCTGCTCTTCCCATTTGGCTCGGCGTTCGGCCAGTATGCGTTTGAGAAGCAGATCCGCAGGCTCAATCTCGCCTTTGTGCCTTTCTCGCCATTCCGCTGTGAGCTTCCCTTCCACGGCGTATTTCAGGACGGCTTGGCGGTAGCGTTTGAGTTGGGCTTGGACTCGCCTAAGATTATCGACCACCGAATCGAGATCTGTGATTATTGCCTCAAGTCTTTCTGCTATCCGTCGCTGTTCTTTCTGAGGTGCCAGCCAAATAGGTATCCGTCGCATTGCCCTCTGATTCAACTTGAGTCTCGTTGTCCCCGTAACAAAACCCGAATAATCAAACTGGTCGAGATAGTATTTTAGATATTGGGCGGGTACACTCCCCAAACAACGAAGAACGTGAGCATGATTATTCACCCATGATTTCCCTCGGATGATATAGGATTTCGGCTTAGTGGAATCGAGGAAGGGGGCCCCGTCCTCACCGAGTAACACTAGTTCTTCGTCGAAAAGGTGGTCGTCTATCCATCCAACTTGGCCTGTAGCCCCAAAATAGGGGATTCTTCTTTGTCTTTTTTCTCGATCTTTTGCGTTTATTGGTATTCGCTGGCTGTCGAGTATCTCCACCAACTTTTCAAGAGGCGCAACGGTCCACCCCTCCGGAGTGGCTCTCTCTGTATCATTCCTATACTGTTTCACGCTGCCAGCACCTCATTCAACTCATCAAGCATCGTCCACAGGTCATCTCCGAAAAGATGATGGACCTTGCCAAGACCGCCATGTTGAGCAAAAGGAACTTCCTCGAAGTCGTCCCTCTCAATGCGTAGACTCCCGGCATAGTGTTCTCGGATCATCTCCAGCCAACGCAGTTGCTCTTCAGAGAACTTCTTGCCCCCGGCCTCCTGTCCTTTCAGCCAATCGTCAAAGCGTTCCTGAACTTCCTCAGAATAGGGTTTCAGTTCATCCTCCTGGTGAAGAGCAAACCGGATCAGGGAAACGATGTCCGTGAGCAGTCGTTGCGCGCCCGCGCCCTTCACTTTGGATTCCTCCAAAGCGGCGTAGGCATTCCATAGCCTTCCCACTTCCATGAGATACGGAGGCCTTTTGATGTGGTTGGCCAACTCCTTGATGTCTTCAAATCTCAGCCGCGCCTTGTATGGCCTACTGTACAGGATCTGCAAAGCCGTGATTTCGTCCTTGTGCTCTTCGATAAACTCCTCAAAAGACCGGACCAATCCTTTTGCCTTTTCGAGCGCTTCGGCGCTGAATTCGGCCTCCAATATTACATCTTTGCTAATGTGGTCAAGGGTTTGCTCTGCGGTCTTGTGCAATTCCACCAGCTTCTTGCGGAATACCGGTTTATGGAGAGGCTTCACAGCTTCCTTGATGATCTTCTCGGCCGCTTTTTTGATCATGTCCTGAGTGGGCTCGTCAACTCCCGGATTATCCAGCTTTGCTTGCTCTACGTGCCGATCCGCGTCCAATGCGCCCACAAGCTCTTGTGTCAGATTCCGGAGGCTCAACCCGCCGGCTGCCTTTTCAATCTCTTCTTTCCCGTCCGGCCCGATCTTATTGTCCATGCGGGCGAACCGCCCCGCTATCGAAGAAATGACATCCGGCTCAGTATTGCCCAGAGCAACCGACTGAAGGAGCTTTTCCAATGAATGAGACCGTTTCTTCTCCAGGGGCCTGGAATCCGTCTTGACCTTCTCACTCACACCAACCGCGTCCACGATCACGTAATGGGTTTTGGCATTTGCATCCGGTGTCACAGCCTGAAGATCTCCGGCGTTGATGACTCGGACGCCCCTGCCCTTCATCTGCTCAAAGAATGAGCGGGACTTGATCATCCGCATGAAGAAGACGATCTCCAGGGGCTTAATGTCGGTGCCGGTTGCGATCATGTCCACACTGACGGCAATCCTTGGATTGAAGCTGTTCCGAAACTCTGCGATCAGTTCATCGGGCTTCTTGCCTGTGGTCTTGTACGTGATCTTCTGAGCAAAGTCATTCCCTTTTCCGAACTCCTCCCGCACGATTCTTACAATGTCTTCAGCATGGGAGTCGTCCTTTGCAAAGATCAACGTCTTTGGGACCTCAGTGCGGCCTGGGAAGATGTCAGTGAAGAGCTTGTCACGGAAGGTCCGGACTACGGTGCGGATCTGATCCAGGGCTACCACGTCTTTGTCCAAGGCGTTTGGGGCGTAGTCCAAGTCTTCGTCAAGCTCTTCCCAGCGAACCTCTCGTGTTTCTCGGTCACGCTTGTCAACATAATAGCCGGCATCGATCTTTGAACCGGATTGGGTTATCTGGGTCCGGATCTTGAACACATCGTAGTTCACGTTGACCCCATCAGCCACGGCTTGCTCATGCGGATACTCCATGACGAGATTCTGGTTGAAAAAGCCAAACGTCTGCTTGTTGGGCGTGGCCGTGAGCCCGATTATGAACGCATCGAAGTAGTCCAGCACCTGCCTCCATAGGTTATAGATTGAGCGGTGACACTCGTCCGTTACGATAACATCGAATGTCTCAATGGGAACGTCCGGGTTGTATGCTACCGGAGGGGGCTCTTTGAAAAGGTCCGAATGGTCGAACAGAGATTCTTCTTCCACCCCGGGATCAAGGTCCTCCCCCTTAAGGATTGAGTAGACCCTCTGAATCGTGGAAATGCAGACTCGACTGGTCGTGTCGATTTCGTTGGACTGCAAACGCTGAGCTATGAACTCTTCGGTGAATTTGAATGGAGCATACGGCGACTTGTACTGTTGAAACTCCTTGAGAGTCTGTTTCCCAAGGTTGGTGCGATCCACGAGGAACAGAACCCGTTTGGCGTCAGCGAACTTGATCAGACGGTAGATGAAGGTCACCGCGGTGAAGGTCTTGCCGCTGCCGGTCGCCATCTGAATCAAGGAACGGGGCCGATTCTCGGCAAAAGACTTCTCAAGATTCTTGATGGCCTTGATTTGGGCAGGCCAGAGGCCTTCCTCTTCGAGAGGGGGAATTTTGAGCAGTCGGGCTCGAAAGGTGTCAGGGACCGGACGAACTGGAGAATCTTGGCTGCCGGAGGTTGACGAACTCTCTGGGTCCTCAGTTAGCCAATCCGCCAGAGTCTTCGGTCTGTGAAATGAAAAGACCGGCCGTGAGCGAGAGGCAGGATCAAGCCCGTTGGTGAAAGCTGTCTCAACGCCTGTAGATTGATAGCAGAAAGGCAACGGTCTGAACCAGGCGGGTAGCTCGTGCGGAAGGCCATGTCCATATTTGTCCGACTGGATCTCCACGCCGGTCAGGGTGGTCCCCTTCTTCTTGGCTTCAATCACCCCGGCCGCCTGGCCGTCCACGTAGAGAAGATAGTCTGCAAATCCGTGTCCCGGCTTGAGCGGAAACTCTCGGATGGCCAGCCCAGGGTGCGCGTGAATATCAGCCTCGTCCACGTCACAGACGTGCCACCCTGCTGCCGATAGCATCTCATCGATTTGCTCACGCGCTTGCTCTTCAGGTTTCGCAGTCATCTCTTTACCTATGACACTTAGCGGCAGTACGGCTTTCTCCTTGAGAATTGCCGTTTCCAAGGCATCCACCACATAGCTGTGAACCAACTTTGAGTGATTCTTCCCGAAAGACCCGAATTTGTCCAGTAATTCCGCACCTGGTACTTCCCCGTCAATGAACACGACCATGCCGATCTGCTCGTCCTCGGAATGGAAAGCCTTGAGATAGTATTCAGTCAAGTCCTCGTAAGATTCGTACCGGTCCGGCCTGCCCGAAGTTCGCGTGTCGGATCCGGTCAAAATGGCTGGGCGATGATTACTGTTCTTCCGGTGGCACGATCGTTTCGAGCGCTGTGATGAGCGGCGGGATGTGGCGGGTGGCCACTTCCCAGAGAATATCGTAGTCTACCCCCATGTAGTCGTGGACTATGCGATGGCGGATCCCGGTAATCTGTTTCCACGGGATTTCCGGATGAGCCCCCCGCGCGGGGGTCGAGACTCGTGCCGCAGCCTCACCGATGGTTTGAACCAGATGAGCGATAACGAAGCGAAGATCCTCGTCCGCGTCGTAGTCGGCCTTTGTCTTTTTCGCCACGCGAACAGACACCTTGCGGGCCATGTCCAGCATGTGACCGAGATAAACCGTATCATCCCTCTGCATACAGCACCTCCGCCTCGGCCAGTACCCGATCCCTCAACCGCGGGTTGAGGTACTTGGGGTTGACCAGATCCACCTTCCGGCCACCAAACAGCGATGAAAGGTACTCCTCGATGTCCACGATGTCCCATCCCGGGGTGTGACCCGGAGCAAACTCCACGAGAACATCCACGTCACTTTCCGGGCCAAAATCGTCCCGCACGGCCGAACCAAAGCAGGCCATCCACCGAATATGACGGCTGCGGCAAAATTCCGTGAGCTTCTCTTTGGAAACATCAATGTGTATCACTTTCGCAGATCTCCTGTCCGGAAGAAGTCCCGGATCGAATTCGCGGCATTCCACTTAAGAAAGGGATTGGCCGTCTCCAAGGCATCCATCACATAGCTGTGAACCAGTTTAGGATGATTCTTCCCGATAGTCTCGAATTTGTCCAGCAATTCCGCACCTGCTACTTCCCGGTCAAGGAGCATGACCTTTCCCATGTTGCGGGAACGCTCCGAATAGCGTGGCAGCCGCGAAATACCCGCGGTCGTTGTAGTTTTTCTCAGGCAAACGCGGCATGGTGGGTCCGACAACCCACGAAATCACGTGCTGAAAAAAAATCAGGTCGTAGATTTTGGATTCGTTTTCCTGTTGACATGTGCTTCGACAAATCTCTAGGATTGTGTTCACGGATTCCTTCAGTTTCTTCGCGCGTGAGCCTGCGGGTTTCCGATCAGATTGATGAGGCCGAACCATGAAACGAGTCCTGGTAGTAGATGACGAGGAACATATCTGTGAGCTGTACAAGATGGAACTGGAGGACGAGGGGTATTCCGTGACAATCGCGGATTCGGGAAAGGAAGCGCTGGAGGCCGTGGAAACCGCTTCCCCGGATCTCATTGTCATGGATATCCAGATGCCGGGAGTGAGCGGCATCGAAATCCTGGAAACGCTCGTGGGGCGAGACAAAGGCATTCCTGTCATCCTGAACAGTGCTTTCAGCCACTACAAGGACGATTTCACAACCTGGGGCGCCGACGCTTATGTGGTGAAGTCATCGGACACTACGGAACTCAAGCGCGAGATCAAACGACTGTTGGGCGAATGAACCTTCGAGAAGACATGAAGAACACCCTGTGCCTGTTGATGGCCGGGGGAAGAGGAGAACGCCTGTATCCGCTCACCAGGGAAATGGCCAAACCTTCGGTGCGGTTCGGCGGCATCTACAGGATCGTAGACTTTACGCTGTCCAACTGCCTCAATTCCGACATTCGCAGGATCTATGTGCTCACGCAATACAGGTCGGTCTCACTGGATCGCCACATCAGCCGGGGATGGAGCATATTCAACCCGGAACTGGGCGAGTTCATTGAATGCGTGCCCCCTCAACAGAGACACGTTGACCGATGGTACCGTGGGACCGCGGACAGCATCTTTCAGAATATTCACATCTTGCAAAGCGAACGGCCCGAACGTGTGCTGATTCTTTCCGGGGACCACATCTATAAGATGGATTTCAACGATATGCTGGCCTCCCACATGGAAAAGAACGCCCACTTGACCGTTGCCGGTGTGGAGGTGGATCGTTCGGAGGCAAGCGCGTTGGGAGTGATCGGTTGCGATGAGAACTTTCGGATCACCGACTGGGATGAGAAGCCCGCCGACCCCAAGCCGGTTCCGGGAAAGCCGGACAAGTCCTTTGTCTCAATGGGCGTCTACATCTTCAACACCGATGTGCTGGTGAAAGGCGTCATCGCGGATGCAAAGACCTCCACATCTTCCCATGACTTCGGCAAGGATGTGGTCCCGGGAATGGTCGAGAATCATCGGGTATTCGTGCACAATTTCAAAGAGCCGACGGACGCTCAGAGCCACTACTGGCGGGACGTCGGAACATTGGACGCGTACTGGGAAGCCAACATGGACCTCGTGTCGGTCACGCCTCAGCTCAATCTGTATGAGGAGCAGTGGCCGGTGCGAACATATCAGAAGCAGGTTCCCCCCGCCAAGACGGTCTTTGCCGGCGGTGAAGACGAGGCCGGAGCCCGAGTAGGGACGGTCCTTGATTCACTGATTGCCGGAGGGTGCATCGTATCCGGCGGGAAGGTGCAGAACTCCGTGCTCTCGTACAATGTGCGAATCAACTCTTTCAGTGTTGTGGAACAGTCCGTGCTTCTCGACGGCGTGGATGTGGGCCGTCACGCGCGCATCCGCAAGGCGATAATCGACGAGCAAGTTTCAATCCCGGACGGCTTCACCGTAGGATACGACCACGAGGAGGACTCAAAGAGATTCTCAATTTCCCCCGGCGGAGTGGTAATAGTTCCGCACGGGATCAGCCTTAAGTGATTCCCACTGCGGGACTCCGGCAGAACAGCGGTGCGAACAAAACATGATGATCTTGAGAGGAATTCATGCCTGAACTTACTTTACGAGGACGACGTCTGTGCTACGAAGCGCAGCCCGAAGATTTTGACAAGACTTCCCTTACCATAGTTTTCGTCCATCCTTCAGGAGGAGACTCAGGGGACTGGAAGGCCCAACTGGAAGGGCTGACCCATGCGGCCAATGTGGTGGCGCTGGACTTGCCCGGTCATGGAAACACGGACCCGCCCTGGGAGACCAGCGTAGGAGCGTATGCCGGCTGGGTGGAGGATTTCGTGGAGGCCCTCGGCCTGGAAAAGGTGGTCGCTGCAGGGTGCTCCCTGGGAGGCGCTATAGTTCAGTGGATGGCCATTGATCCCAAGCCGTGGCTTGTGGGTATCGGCCTGGTGGGCACAGGGGCCAGACTCAGGGTCCTCCCCGCAATCCTGGATGCTTGCCTCAACCAAGTGGAAAAGGCCTCGGAGATGATCTCCGACTTCGCCCTATCACCGAACGCAAGTGAAGCCCTGCGCGCTGAAACAAAAGACAAGTTCCTCAAGTGTCCTCCAGGGTTGATACACGCAGATCTCATCGCGTGTAACGACTTTGACGTGATAGACAGGCTGGGCCACATCTCTGTGCCCGTAATGATTCTTGTGGGACAAGAAGACCGGCTCACACCGGTTAAATATTCTGAGTTCTTGGACAACAAAATCCCCGATTCCCGACTGGAAGTAATCGCTCAGGCCGGACACATGGTCATGGCGGAACAACCCCGGGAGTTCAACAGGCTGCTGGGGGATTTTCTGTCAGGATTGAAAGCCTGACCCGTGATCGGAGCCGAGCCGGTGGTAGGTGCAGATCCTCTGATTCCCAGTCCCGGCGGGACTAGTACATCGTTTCAGAGTAACCGTTTACCGTGAGCGCGGTTCTTTCTGCGACTTCCAATGCAACATGCTTCAGTGGATCAGGCAGGTTGTGCTCTCATACTGAAAAGAGGTGCAAAAGGTGAATTGGCTCAGAAAACTCTATGATTGGGTTCTCACTTGGGCGGAGACGCGTTACGCTGTTCCTGCTCTGTTCCTGTTGGCTTTTTCCGAATCGTCTTTTTTTCCCATTCCGCCGGATGTGCTGCTGATCGCACTCGCCATATCCATTCCGTCACGCGCGTTTCACTATGCGCTGATCTGCGCGATAGGGTCGGTGCTGGGCGGAATGCTGGGGTACCTGATCGGATATCAGTTCATGGAGGCTGTGGGGAACAAGATTGTTCAGTTTTACGGGTTTGACGCTCAATGGGCATACGTTGGGGAACTATACAACGAGTATGCGGCCTGGGCAGTGGGCATTGCCGGCTTCACCCCGATCCCGTACAAGGTTTTCACCATAGCCGGCGGGGCCTTCAAGATAGATTTCCCTGTGTTTGTGCTCGTTTCAGCTTTGAGCCGAACAGCGCGGTTCTTTCTCGTCGGCGGGTTGATCTACTTCTTTGGACCTTCCATCAGGTCGTTCATCGACAAGTACTTCAATATTCTGGCAATCATGTTTGTGATACTGCTCATCGGAGGGTTTGTCCTCATCAAATATGTTATTCAGTAGGAGTACGCTCGCTTGCGCGCGTTTTTGTGGCAATTCGCTGATACCAAATTGCGTTCAAAGAAGTACAGTGTACAGGTGAGGGACCGAGTCTCAAAATCCCCCCTAACCCCACTTTAGCAAAGGGGGGCAGGGGGGATTTTTCCCTTCCGGACTTGAGCCACATGTTCCCTCTTTGAAAGCGCATTCGCATGAAAGTCCGGTGAAAACACCACCCCCATCAGGGACTACGTATGGGGTGGTTTGGAGGGGAGCCACTGCGCGTGGGGCGATTGAGCGGGCCTCGGACAGCTTACGTGACATGACAACTGTCGGTAGCATGACGTTCAAATGCTTGCCCGGCTAGGGCCTCCCCTCCAAGTCCATGCGCATCGTGCGCGCTCTTGACGCCCCAGTCCGAGGCGAAGCCCCGGACCATTGAACAGTGGAAAGGACTTTTATGTTTCGTTGTGCCTCTGTTTTTAGGCATGTAGAGTATGATCCGTCTTAGGAGACCGTCTATGTTTTCTCTCAGATACTTCCCGCTTGTGCTCAAGTACGTGGTTCGACATCGGACCAGGAGCTTGCTCACCATTAGCGGTGTAGCTATGGCGATGTTCCTCTTCTATTCGGTCCAGGCCATGCAGCAAGGGGTTGTGGCTGCAACTGAACAAAGCGCGGACGATTCCACACTGGTTGTGTACAGGCAAGACAGGTACTGCCCGTACACGAGTAATTTGCCTCAAGACTATGCCCGCAAGATAGCTCGAATTCCAGGCGTCAAATCGGTTGTTCCCATCAAGATTGTGATAAACAACTGTCGAACCAGTCTAGACTCAGTGGCCTTCAGGGGGGTCCCGGATGACGCGTTCGACCGTGGATTCTTAGATCGAGGACTTATAGTCGATGGTTCGCTTGAGCAGTGGAAACGGCGAACGGACGCTGCCATCGTGGGGGAAAGACTGGCTGCCAGAAGGGGGCTGAAGGTTGGGGATCGAATCGAGTTGGCGGGCCTCGCGGTTTCAGTGGCCGGTATTCTACGGTCTCGTGAACCGCAGGACCAGAATGTGGCGTACGTTCACCTGGGATTTGTGCAACGTTCCGCGGGCGCGGACCCGGGGATCGTCACCCAGTTCAACGTGGTAGTCCAGGACCCGAGTCTGATGGAAAGCGTTGCCACGGCCGTAGACGCCGAGTTTCGCAACGCGCAGGAACCGACTTCCACCTGGTCCCAAAAATCATTCGTTGCCCGGGCTACCAAAGACATAATTGAGATCGTCGGATTCGCGCGCTGGCTCGGATGGGGCAGCCTGGTCTGCGTTTTCGCGTTGGTCGCAAACGCGATACTGCTCTCGGTACGGGAACGAATTCAAGATCATGCGGTCATGGAGACGCTGGGATACACCCCGAGCCTGATCGCTCAGCTCGTGGTTCTGGAAGGAGTGCTGTTAAGCGTTTCCGGCGCTCTCATTGGACTGCTCGGCGGCGTGCTGCTCACCAGCTTGGGAACTTTCAGCCTTTCCGTGGAAGGGCTCAGCATCAACCTCCAGGCCGGAACCGGTTGGATATTGATCGGCCTGGCCACGTCAGTGTTCATGGGAGCATTGGCGGGGTTCTATCCGGCGTGGCAGGCATCGCGTCGGGAGATTGCCGCATGTTTTCGGGCTGTGTGACGATCGAGAGGTGACAAAACATGATGAGAAATCTTCCATCTGAATACGCGGTCCGCAATCTTGGAAGGTCGCGGGCACGTCTCGCTGCCACGGTTTTGGGAAGCGCGCTCGTGGTAAGCCTCGTGATTGCGGCAGCCGCATTCGTGCGGGGCATGGAACGTTCCCTGGTGATGGACGCGGATGAGTCAAACGTTGTCATGCTCGCCGCGGGAAGCGAGGAGAGCATTGAACGCAGTCAGATCGACTCAAATACGGCCGGCATTATCGCGGCGGACGTTCCCGGAATCAAGAATCGATTGGGAAAGCCCTACGTTTCACCGGAGATTCATGTGGCGCTCATCGTTCGCACCGAGCGCGCTGCGGGCGAGGAATATCGGGCCCTCGTTCGGGGCGTGACAGGGGCCGCGCTTCTCGTACACCCGCGAGTGCAAATTGTCGCGGGTCGAGCACCGGTTCCGGGCAACGACGAGATCATGGTCGGGGGTATGGCTGCCGCGAAAATGGGAGTTGACGAAGAGAGTCTCCGTCTTGGGAACGCGCTTTGGTTCGACAACCGTCCCTGGCGAATCGTCGGCCGGTTCAGGGCCCCGAGGAGCGTCATGGATGCCGAAGTGTGGGCGCCTCTGAGCGACCTCCAGGTAGCCACCAAGCGCGGCACGCTCTCGTGCGTGGTGATCACCCTGGAAAACGCGGAATTCGCGGATGTGGACGCATTTACAAAAATGCGGTTCGATTTAGGCTTGAGCGCCATCCCTGAGACCGACTACTATGCCGCTCTGATGCGCTTCTACCGGCCCGTTCACGCCATGATTTGGACCACGGCCATGTTGATCGCCGTGGCCGGGTTGCTCGGGGGATTGAACACCACCTATGCCGCGTTTGCATCGAGAGTGCGAGAAGTCGGGATGCTGCAATCGCTCGGATATTCTCGATCGGCCGTCGCGGCAAGTCTCGTGCAGGAGTCGGTGCTGGCATCCGCCGCAGGAACTCTCTTGGGTTCCGCGCTCAGTATGATTGTTATTCCCGGGCATGCCGTGAGGTTTTCCATGGGCGTTTTCCAAATGACCGTGGACCATCAGGTCCTGCTGACGGGGCTGGCGGCCGGACTCTTTATGGGAGTTGTCGGCGCTTTGCCGCCCGCGTGGAGATGTCTGCGTTTGCCCATATCAGAGGCATTGAAAGCCGTATAGGAACTTCCATGCCTCAGAATCAAGGCATGGGCGTTTTTAAGAATACGAAAGGAAGAAAAAACGACAATGAATTCCTCCCAGAGATTGCATGGATTTCTGTTGGCAATGTTTGCTCTCGCAATGGTCCTCATTCTCGAGCATTCAGCAAACCAAAACCCGGCCTATGCCTTGAAAACAGGACCGAGGAAGAACCCTCTACCTCTCACGGCTTTGCTGCCGGGGGACTTGTTCCTCAAACATCCCCCTCCCAACGCGGTCGAAGTACGGGCCGCGAGGGAGACGGTAGAACAAGGCGCAGCGATTGTGCTCCGCGGTCGGATCGGCGGAGTGCCGACGCCCTTTGCCCGGGATCGGGCCCTGTTCCTGCTGGCGGACAGAAAACTGAAGCTTTGCACCGAAGGCTGTCGCACACCTTGGGACTATTGCTGCGAGGCGAAGCAGACAATTCTATCAAACCTGGCCACCATTCAGATATCCGATGGAAACGGACGACCGCTCAAGATCGACATCCAGGGAGTCAATGGGTTGACCCCCGCGGCTGAAGTAATCGTCAGCGGCACCGTAATCCAGCGAACCCGGAACGTATTTGTCGTGGACGCCCGGAATATTTATGTCAAACCTCGTCCCCGCAGGAGTTTGCCCAAGAATTAAGGCGAAGCCACGGACAAGCTGCCCCAAGATTTTCGTAGTTCGTTGTCCCTTATCAGGGGTGATAGTTGGTATAAGAGAGGCAAAGCTTCAGGTAACAGGCTCCCAGGCGTTCCGCATCAGAAGTTTCTCCAATTCCTTGTAGCCTCGATCCATTGCGCACGTGATCGCAGTCTCGCCCGTTTTGTTTGCGTAATTCATGTCCGCGCCTCCGGCCAGCAGCAGCTTGACAGTCTCCGCATCTCCTTTGCGGGCCGCGACCAAGAGGGGGGTGTCTCCGGCGGTGTTGGTCCCTTGGACTTCAGCCCCTTTTGCCAGGAGCAGTTCCACAAGTTCAGCATTTCCGGCCCTGGCGGCGCCCATCAAAGGGGTATTGCCTGCTTGGTTTCTCGCTTCAACGTCCGCGCCTTTCTCCAAGAGCACCCTGGCAATCTCAACATGGCCTTTGAACAAAGAGAGGATCAATGGAGTATTTCCGAATTTGCTCCGCGCGTTGACGTTGACGCCGTTATTCAAGATGGATCTAGCGGACTCCAGGCTCCCTTTCCATGCCGCTACCATAAGAGACTTGCCCGTACCGTTCTTCCCCCCGGCCCTTGCGTTTCCTGATGCGGCCCTAGTGAACGTGGAGTCTGACCCCTGGATCACGGCTTTCCCATTATTATTCTCCATCGCTGGTTCGGTTGTGAACACATACTCACTGTTGATGCTGACGGCACGTTTGTCTTTTCCGGGTTGATCGCTGATTTCATCATCACAAGACGATCTTATCCAGGCTTGCCCCAGGTCGGCCTGAATGGCGAGACCTGCGTCCCTTTCGGACAGAGTGGTCCGCAGGTAGACGTCCATTTCGTTGATAAACCCACCTTGTCGCAGCATTCGGACGGCCTCTTCAAGCTCTTCGGCAGATAGTCTGTACCTCTGCATCAGGGCGGTGTCGTCCATTCCGGCCCGAATATCACGAGCAAGTGGCAGAGCCTTGATATTTCTTGTTCTCATGAGCCACCTCAGACTGTGCCTGTGAGACTGTCATGGGGCTGGGCGACAATGCTTCTCCATCTCTGGAACATCACCCATTCCCGTTTGAAGGACCTCCACTATTCTGAAAGTCGTCATGGTGGGCTTGATCCCGGCCCCCCCAATCCAGATCTGATTCGGCAACAGATTTGGCAAGCCGATCCTTGATGAACTGTAACGAAGGTCCGACGTAAAAACTGACAGCAGGGGCCGGCGTGTGCAGCGCGGCAACGTAAGTTTTGCCGGGGCATTTCAGAAGAACGAGGCGAGCTTTACTCTTGACACCGAGATCTTCGTTGTCGAAATTGGCAGCTATGGCCTTGCTTTCCAAGAATGCCGCCCACCCGTGTTTGTATATGAAATCAATCGCTTCTTCTCGTTTCTTCTTAGGATCTGCCTTCTCGGCGGCCACCTTGTTGACCAGGTTCACTTCTCCTCGGAAAAGCAACTCTTCAACAGTGAGAGTGTATTCCACACGTTCGATAACTGCGTTGAATGTGGCCCCGGCCATTCTGTCTCGATCGGTAGAGAATAACTTCATGGCCCAGGCGCTGTTCTTTTCCGGTACCGGGACAATGTAGGTTTCCATACTGTGTGGGATCAAAAGACCTGCACTGTTACCCGCTGGAGATGGATGTGCCTTACCATTGGCGCGGTTGTCCGAATCCTGATGCAAGTCTTGAACATCCTCTTGGTCTCCAAAATCCTCGGCAACAACAAACTCTTGAGTCGCTTCAAAGTCTTCACTTTTCTGAGAAGTCTTCTTGCGCTTGATTCTTTTCCATTCGTTGAACTCTTCGCGTGTGAGCGAACCAAACCGGATCAGCCGTTTGAGTATGCTCTGAAATTCGGATATCTCGAACCCGTATTTGCTGAGGAAATCTCGGGTTCGCACACCCGCCTTGAGATCATTCAGAATGTCCTGCGCGTTCACCTGTTTTGGGGGGGGACCAGACCTCCTGGATTCGGATTCCCTGGTCTTCTCCTCTAGAACCTTGGATGAATTCATCGGCCCTTATCCTTTCGGAACTGTAGACAAATCGTAACGGGTCACGGAAACGGCGCTGCTCCCGACATGGCGAATTCACACACTGGAAGATTCGGAGACCACTTGGGACCTGTCACAAAATGAGTACTACAACTCATGAATCCTGAAACCTTGCCGGAACCTCTTTACCGTCATTCCAGAGCCTGCCCCGGACTCCGATCCGGGGTTCGCCGGTGTGACGACACTGTCGGAATTGAGAGGTTCACTTTGTGACAAGCCCTTGGCGGGCACTGCCGTTCCAGCCGTCCTCGCCATGGACTGCAAAGTGGAATTCAAGCTCCATGGCGTCTTGAGAATCAATGCGTTCGATTTCGAATCCCGCGATATGTGTTTCCTGGTCATCACGGCCCGCCCATCGGCAGACAGCCGTGAGTTTGACACCCCGAAAACCGTCGAAGCCCTCACGCACAACTCGCAGGGCCTTGACTTCCTCAATCTTGGTTACAATGCCTGCCGCCTTCAACCCGCTTACCGAGATGTCCAAGAGCTTGCCCACCATATTCCGATCATCTTCGTCGATAACGAAAACTGAGGTCTTTGGCTTCCTTCTCAGTTCGCCGCGAGTATCCACGTGTGCGATTCCGTTCCCATTCAAAGGAAGCCTATCAGCCACTTCTTCTCGGGTTATCAAGTTCCATTCGACAAGATTTGTTAGGCAACGCTCATACCTGTAAGCATATCTGAACGAATGTTTGCGCATTATCGCCCAGTCCGGCATCCCACCGCGGATGTCCCTGACAATCGCTCGACCCCTTTTCGCTATTTCCCCTTCAATGCGCTCGGAGATCTTCTCCAACTCCGGGGCAGAGATATCGTATTTTTGCCTCAGCGCAGCCTCATCCATCCCCGACAGCATGTCGCGGGCTACCTTCAAGCCGTCAACGCATCGTTTGTCATGTCTCATTCGTGGTGTCCACCTTGAACCTGAATCGCTCTATTCCGGTTGACTCCTCCAATGCGCTCGCTCCAATACAGCGCACAGAAGTGTCTTCGATTGTAACCGTTCACCGCGAACCGTACAAGCTCCCGGAATTACGTATGGGGGAGGTTTGGAGGGGGAGATGAGTCTCCCCCTCCATTCTCACCGGGCGCAGAACCGCTTCAAGCCCGGTGAACCATTACCTTCGATTTCACATGTGCGGTCACCGACGCGTCAACACGTGTCACGTGTGTGCGCGGGACCCATCAATACCAACTATCACCCCTAATAAGGGACAACGAACTACGAAAGTCTTGGGGCAGCTTGTCCGCGGCTTCGCCCCGGATGAGGCCGGCGGCACTGCAAATACCTTAAGAATCCAGTCATCTTTGGAGGGGAGACTCATCTCCCCTCCAAACCACCCCATACGTAGATCCGATCGCTGTGCTCAAGACAAAGGGACTTTCATAGGAACTATCATCGCAAGAAAGCGACAACGAAATATGAAAGTGCTTTCCGTTGTTCACTAGTCTGTGGCTTCCCTTCGGGCGACCGCCAATCGCGCTGTACGAGCGCCGGCACTGCGGTCCGGAGCATTTTCATGCTTCGTGTGCCTTTCTTTAGGCATGGGTATTCATATGGAATCTTAAAAGACGGTGCAACACATGTGCCAAGTCGGCCGTTGTCGGGAATTTGTGGAGAAGTTCAGTAATGGCGGTGAGTTGGCGATCCATGGCAGGCAGTGGAGAGTTAAGGATTGGGTGGGACAGAGGGATGCACGGGCGAAAATGCGACAACGACATCGCGGCGCCAATAATTTCAACCTGTTGCACCTTTCGCATATGTAGCAAAACCGCGCAGAGCCTTTCTCCTTGTCGCAGAAACGCGCACACAACAGGGCCAAGCTATGCTCCTCCCTCTATTCCCAATCGTTTCAGATATCGATAAAGGGTGTGGCGCGAAATCCCGAGCAGCTTGGATGCCCTGGTCCTTTGTCCCCCAGTACGCCTGAGAGCTTCCTTGCACAGCAGGTGCGCTACCTCGTCCGTCACATCCCCTAGAGTTCGATTCCCATCGAAGCGCACTGCGTATGAGCATTCGTCACCCGCATTGTCAGGAAGCGCTGAACCAATGTTCAGGCTGCGCATATTTCCGAGAATCAATGCCCGCTCCAGCACGTTTCTCAGTTCTCTCACATTGCCCGGCCAGTGGTACCGAGTCAGTTCTTCCGTCACGTGCGGATCGATCTTCGGGACTTCAGTAAGGGGCAACTCGGACGCCAAGGTCGCAAGAATCTGTTCAGCGATTTCAGGGATCTCGTCGGTCCTTTCTCGCAGGGGGGGCATCTGAATGTTGAATACAGCCAAACGGTAGAACAGCGCTGGAAGAAATCGTCCCTTATCGACCTCTGCCTCCAAGTTGCGGTGGGATGCCGCCATGAGCCTGGCATCCACATGAATGGCCTTCTGTCCTCCGACCCTCAAGAACGACCTGGTGTCCAGGAAAGCGAGCAGCTTGGACTGCAGACCGAGTGGCAGCTCTCCAATCTCGTTGAGGAATAGCGTGCCGCCCTCGGCCAGCTCCAAAAGCCCTTTCTTCAGACCACGCGATCCAGTGAAGGCCCCGGGTTCGTGACCAAACAACTCGGACTCGGCCAGTTCTCGGGATATGGCGGCACAGTTCAACGCAAAGAATGAATTGCCGGCCCTCCGTGACCGATTGTGAATCCAGCGAGCCAGATGATCTTTGCCACAACCACTTTCTCCACCCAACAAGACAATGACGTCTGTGGCGGCTGCGGAACGGGCCTTCTCCAGAGTAGTGTTCATGGCTCCGGATCGAGAGCCGCCCAGAGTAATCCGTGGGACTGACTTGAGCTTTGCGCGCTCGGTGACATTACGAGAAATGCCGCAGATCCCGATGACATCACCTTGTGAGTCACGAAGCGGCACACGCACGTCATGGAAGGTCAGGCGGACTCCACGCACACTCCTGGCGTGCTCTTCCTCTATGGACTCCCCTCCCAGGACTCTGAGATCCACCTCCTTTGTGTGTCGGCCGACTTCTCCGCCGAAGACCTGCTCGTCTCCACGTCCCACAATTTCAGACGTTTCAAGCCCCAGGATCTCTCCGGTAGCCGGATTCACGTGCGTGTATCTCAATGAAGCGTCCTTAATGAAAATGCTGTCACAGGCTGCTTCAAAGACTGCCCGAAAACGTTCTTCGCTGGAACGCAAGGCTTCCTCAGCATGCCTGACCTCTGTGATATCCCGAGAAAACACGGCGAGACGCTCCACCTTTCCACCTGTGCCAAACACCGGGTATATGGTGCTGTCCAAGATTCTCCCGTCTGTCTGGTCTTCGAACCTGATGGACCGGCCTGTTCGCACCACTTCCTCGAGTCGCCGCCTTCTGTCGGCCCTCATGTGTCGTGGCAAGAGATCCAAACACGATTGCCCTGCAAGTTCATCTCTACTCCTGCCTTCGCATTCGGCCACCATTTGGTTCAGAGCCAAGTAATTGCCTTCAGCGTCGAGAAGATACGCGAAATCCGTGGTGGCGTTGAGAAGGGCTTCAATTGTCTCCTTACTCCGGCGCAACCCGTCCTCAGCCAGCTTGATTTCAGTGATGTCACGAGTCGTGACGATCATGCCGACAGGTTTGCCCGAGTCGTTGCGAAGGCGTGAACTCTGCATCCACGTACAGAAGACTGAACCGTCTTTCCTGACATGCCAACTTTCCCAGTTGAAGCTGCCCGCTCCTTTAATCTCCCTGATTGCTTCTTCCACATCGGGCATCTGTTCGGTGGTGTGCAAGATGGAAAAGTTCTTTCCCAGAAGCTCATCAGGGGAGTATCCGTGCATCCGGGCAAACGCGTCATTCAAATATGACACATTGCCGTCCAAATCGAACACGGCCAAACCCTCGCTGCTCTGCTCGACGGCAGACGAGAGAAGCCGCAGATGCTGTTCCGCCCTTTTGCGCTCTGTGATGTTACGGGTCGCCCCCTGCAAGCAAATAAGTTTCCCATCCGGACCAAAGACGCCCCTGCCGGTTACTTCAATTGGAACCTCTCGACCATCTTTGTGTAAAGCCTTACTCTCGAATACCGCACCGTACTCGGGGCTGATGTTTTCGAGCCCTCGTTGGATTTCGCGCACCATAACCTCGAAGTCTTCAGGAGAACAATAGTCGGATAGCTTGGTGCCGACAGCCTCTTCCGGAGTGTACCCAAACAAAGGAAGAACCGCGGGATTCACGTACGTGCATTCCAGGTCCAGATTCATCAGCCAGATACAATCACTCGTATTATCTGCCAACAGACGGTATTTTGACTCGCTCTTCCGCACCTCTTCCAGCATCCTCCTGCCCGCGGTGATGTCCCGGAAAACGAGTACTACGCCCAGTATGTTACCTGCCCCGTCCCTGATGGGTGATCCGTTGTCAGTAATAACCCTTTCCGTACCACTTCCGGCAATCAATACCCTGCCATTGGGCGGCCCCACCAGTCCGCCCCTATCCAGTACTACCCGAACTGGATTCTCGCACCGCTTCCGCGTCTCCTCATCGATGATATGGAACACTTCTTCCAGCGGCCTGCCGATCGCTTCTGCTTCAGTCCATTCCGTCAATTCTTCCGCTGTCTTGTTTATTGAAAGTACCGTGCCTTCCATATCCGTACTAATCACCCCCTCACCGATTGAGCGCAGGGTGACCGCAAGACGTTCTCTCTCGGCCGCAAGGTCCTCCTCAACCTTTCTGCGAGCGGTGATGTCTTGGGTAATCCCCGTCATTCTGAGTGGTTTGCCCTGGACATCGGATTCCACCACTTTTCCGCGCGTCAAGGCCCACTTCAGTTCATCCGTCTTGCAGCGAATTCGATAGTCCACCTCAAAATGAGGCGAGCGGCCTTCAAGATGCGCGTTGAGAGCGTCTGAAACCATTGGCCAATCGTCTGGGTGGACGTGTCTCTTCCAATTCTGCACGGTAGGCTCAATCTCACCCGCTGGGTATCCGTATGTCTCCACTGCACGATCAGACCATACGGCCCTTCCGGTTTGAAGATCCCAGTCCCAAAGGCCAAGTTCCGCACCCTGCAGCGCCAGTTCGAGCCTTTGCTCGCTCTCTCGTAGGGCAATCTCCGCTTTTTTGCGAACTGTGATGTCCAGGCTGGTTCCTATCATTCTGAGTGGTTTGTTGTGGGCATCAAATTCCACCACTTTTCCGCGCGAGAAGAGCCATTTCGTGTCACCCGACTTGCACCTAATTCGATATTCCCACTCAAAATAAGGCGAGTGACCGTCAACGTGCGCGTTAAGAACCTCCGACAGCTCTTGCCAATCGTCCGGATGGACGTGCTTCTTCCAATTTTGCAGGGTAGCCTCAATCTCACCCGGTGAGTATCCGAATGTCTCCACTGCACGGTCAGACCATACGGCTCTTCCAGTTTGAAGATTCCATTCCCAAGGGGCCTGTTGTGAACTGAGCAGTGCCAGTTCAAGCCTCTGTTCCGTCTCCCTCAGGGACTCTTCCCCTGTCCTGAGTTGGGCAATCGCCAAACGGAGTTCTGCGTTCTCTCCTCTGAGTTCGGCTGTTCGTTCTCTCACACGCTCTTCAATTTCATCGCTGGTCTTTCGGCGCATTGTCTCCTCCGCGATCCTTGACTAGCTGACATCCCCTCCAGTTTCGGCATGTTCCATCAGGGATATGATGCCAAGGACATTGTTTGCTTGAAAGGCCTTGCGGCTCAGAGTCTTCAGGGATTCGGCCCGGACATTTCATGCCCCCCAAAGCATGTCCGGGGCAATCTTATCTAAGTAGTTATCCTGGAACCCATGCTCGAAGTTGAGCACTCTGGGGTCAACGGTGTCCCAACCTTCAAAGCCCAGTAATCTGGGGAGAGGATCCCCGGGATGTATGAGTGATTCGTACTTGTTGGGGACAGGCCACACTTCGTTGTCGTTTAATGGGTTGGCCGTGCTGACCCAGGCCAGATTATCCTTCAATTTGTCCTTCATTCCCATCAGAAAGAGCGTGAAACACGCGTTGCGCACAATGATGCATCCCTGTGAGTGGCTGACTATTGAGACCGGTTTGTCGGAGTGACAAAGGAGGTGGGCTACCATTCTTGATGTGGCATTGAGCTGGATCGGTTTCTTTTTGTCGAGGATTTCAGAGTCATCGGCCGGGTTCGTGGCAAGGACTTGCAGCGGCCATGCTCTGTCGTACGCGGCTTCCGCGATGTCACTCAGCACGTACGGGGTTCCCGTGCGGAAGCTGGGGGGCCTCCAGGCTGACGGATTGTAGATCAAGCTCACCGGGCGTTTCAGGTGTCGGGCCAATGCTTCAGCCGATTCCGATGCGTCGTCTATTCCGTTCCAGATGCCGTTTATGAAGTAGACCGGTTCCCCGGAATACCCTGATCCGGTCGGCACCGGCCGGGGCGATTCCAAATAAGCCCATGCGGGCACGTTGTTGAGCGCCCGGTAGGTCGAGCTTTGTTCGACGCTTTGGGACAGGACATCCAGCCGACCGTCGCGACATGCCTCCAGGACTGCACCGATCTTGATCAAATTATCACGGGTCTCCGTCCACTCTGTTGCGATTTTTTCCGTAAAGTTTTCCGCAAGATGGATCAGTTTGTCCTTCAGCGCCTCGCCCGCGCCGTCAAAGGAATTCCGAATTCTTCCGGCAAGAATGCCGTCGGGATCCAGGGGCTTACGCAGCATCTCCCGCAATTCTTCTATGGAACGCCAATCCTTGTTCGGCATTTGAAGATCCTTCCGGTTCTAACTTATGGCTATCTTTTGCAACGGGGTGTATTCATATCCCAGATCGTGAGCCACTTCTTCATATGTTACCGCGCCCTTGTACAGATTCACTCCTTTTGCAAGGGCCGGATCTCTTTCTATTGCGTCGGCAAATCCGTGATCAGCCAGCTTCAAGGCATAAGAGATCGTCAGATTGGTCAGAGCGAACGTGGAAGTTCGGGCCACAGCCGACGGCACATTGGCGACGCAATAATGGATCACGTCATCAACCACAAAGGTCGGTTCCCCGTGAGTGGTGGGCCGCGACGTTTCAAAGCACCCTCCCTGGTCAATGGCGATGTCCACCGCGACGGACCCGGGTTTCATGGCGCGGATCATCGCCCTGGTGACCAGCTTGGGGGCCTTGGCCCCGGGGATCAGGACCGATCCTATCACCAGATGCGAATTGATCACCGAGAATGCGATGTTGTCAGGGTTGGAGATCTTTGTTGTCACCCGGCTTCCGAACACGTCATCCATGTACACAAGGCGGCGCTGATCGATATCTATGAGGGTTACCTCCGCGCCCATACCGACGGCGATCTTGGCTGCCGCGCTCCCCGCGACGCCCGCGCCCACAATGGTTACCTGACCGCGGCTGACACCGGGAACTCCTCCAAGGAGCACACCGCGACCCCCTTGGGTCTTCTCGAGGAAGTGAGCGCCCACCTGCACCGCAACGCGACCGGCCACTTCGCTCATGGGGGTCAGCAACGGCAGAGATCCATCGTCCAATTGTATGGTTTCATAGGCAACCGCTATGACCTTTCGGTCCAGCAGGGCCGCGGTAAGCTCGGCCGCGGGCGCAAGGTGCAGATAGCCGTAGATGATCTGGCCCTCGCGAAGCAGGTCGTACTCCGGTTCCAGCGGTTCCTTCACCTTCATGATCATCTCTGATCCAGCGTACACCTGAGCCGCGGTTTCCACCATAACCGCGCCCGCGGCCTCGTATTCCTCATCAGGGATACGACAACCTTCTCCTGCACGGTGCTCCAAGAGCACCTCATGGCCGTGCTCTTTCAAGATCCGAACCCCGGAAGGGACTAACCCCACTCGGTTTTCTTCAGCTTTGATTTCCTTGGGAACACCGATGATCATGTGGACCTCCAAAATGTTGCGCCGCGGGGTTTTGTTCAGTTTCCGCGCGCGACTGATTCCTACGGATCTTTGCGTTCCAGGCCTTCGCAGTCTGTGCAATCTTCGACTTCCCAGCCGTCCAGGCTACGGCATTCGTCCACACTTTTGAGGTCGCAGATCGTGTCGCCTTTCTTCCCGCAACCATTGCAGACAGGGCGGCAGCAGAATATTTCCGCCTGTTGAGATAGCAACATGGCCGGAATGACGGCCAAGGCCGCGGTTAAGGCCGACAAGAGCAGAATTTTCTTCATCCACTAACCTCTGAGTTTTGAACGAAATTTCGCTTGACGCAATCGGCTCCGGCCGAGTGCAACAGATCCAAACTTACTGTTCCGTCCGGAGGGGGCCGACCCGTTTTTTTGAAGCACCATCATTAGCAGGATTGCACGCCCATTTACAACCCGTTTTCCACGTTCGTCGTAACCATTCAGTCATTCGGGGGGCCACGGGAACGACCACGTTCCTGCGTTCAACGAATGGCAAGAGGGCGCACACACAGGTGCGCGCCGTACACTTTGCCCCGGCGCCGGTCCAAGCCCGGACGTAGGGGCAGACCCCGGATCGTAGTCCGGGGCAGGCTCTATGTGTCTGCCCTCGCCTTCAAAGCCCCCCGAAACTGAAGGTTTACCGTTGGTCAACAAAAGGGCTTGCATGCTATAGTCGGGATGTTGAAGATCCGAGAATCTAGGCACGGATGAAGCGCCCTGGGCGAAAACTATTGCTCGGAGTGGTCAATTCGGTCGAAGCGTGCGCTGTGTGGGGGCGTAGGGGATCAACAAGTTCCGGCATCGTGGAGGAAGAGAAGACATGGAAGGAAAACGAGTCGCAGACAGCAGCGTGGTAACCGCGATCCAGATGAATCCCGAAGACGCGAACCCCATGGGCAACGTTCACGGTGGAGTGATAATGATGCACGTGGACAAGACCGGCGGAGGATGCGCTATCCGTCACGCGCGAAAAATATGCGTGACAGCCTCAATAGACCGCCTGGATTTCCATCACCCGGTATTTGTGGGAAATCTTCTTATCCTGAAGGCCAGCGTGAACATGGTGGGAAAGACGTCGATGGAGGTTGGAGTCCGCGTTGAGGCTGAGGATCTCTTAACGGGCGAGGTAAGGCATACGGCTTCGGCCTATCTCACTTTTGTGGCGTTGGACGAGAACGGGGCCCCTGCTGAGGCGCGTCCGCTGATCATTGAAACAGAGAAGGAGGATCGCCGCAACTGTGAGGCGCGTGTTAGACGGGAATCCCGTCTCGCGGAGAGAAAGCGCGAAGCACGGTGTACGACTTAAAGGGTGGCTGGAACCTGGGGACCCTTTCCGGCTGAACCCCGTATGTGGCCCAAGATCTGTGCAATTCTTCGGCCCGGGCCACAGGACCGGATCGACCGATTGGAGGTGTGTGCTGCGCAAGTTGGTTCTGCACCGGTTATCCGGAAGGCCCTCACCCCAGCCCTCTCCCAGAGGGAGAGGGTGCAAGAGCAGTCCCCACTCCCCCAAAATGGGGGAGAGCAACTGTGTTCGTTGTCTTCACACTTCTCTACTCCCGCACTCCAGTGCTCGATTCGCAAATCATTTTCCATTCCCGCCGTACGTGACAGAAAAGCGCGGCACACATTGGAGGTTATTGTGGACAACACTTTGCGAAAGATTATCGCGGACGAACTCAAAGAGATTCGGAAGGCCGGACTGTACAAAGACGAGAGGACGATTCTCTCTCCCCAGGGAACACTGATCAAGGTTCCCAAAGGCGAGGTGATAAACTTCTGTTCAAACAACTATCTCGGACTCTCGTCTCACCCTGACGTGATTGCCGCTGCGGAACGCGGGTTGTCCCAACGGGGGTATGGTATGTCTTCGGTCCGATTCATATGCGGCACACAAGACATTCACAAGGAGCTGGAGGCCAAGGTAAGCGCGTTTCTCGGGACTCAGGATACGGTTTTGTATTCTTCCTGTTTCGATGCGAACGCGGGTCTCTTTGAAGCACTCCTGGGAGCGGATGATGTGGTCATAAGCGACGCGCTCAACCATGCCAGCATAATAGACGGGATCAGACTTTGCAAAGCAGAGCGAAAGGTCTACCGGCACGGGGACATGGGGGACTTGAAGAAGAGGCTCCAGGAGTCATCGCAATTCCGAGTGAGAATGATCGCGACGGACGGTGTATTCAGTATGGATGGCGATCGGGCCCCTCTGGATCAGATCTCGGAACTGGCCCAAGAATTTGACGCGGTGGTCATGGTTGACGATTCTCACGCCACCGGATTTGTGGGAGAAAACGGCCGTGGCACTCCCGAACACTTCGGTGTGCAGCACAAAATCGACATCATCACTTCCACCCTGGGCAAAGCGCTTGGGGGCGCGTCAGGAGGTTTCACCAGTGGCCGTAGAGAGGTAATTGATTTTCTTCGCCAGCGCTCCCGGCCCTATCTTTTTTCCAACTCGCTCGCGCCCTCGATAGTGGCGGCATCTCTGGCCGCGCTGGATCTGATCGCCCGCAGCAGTCACCTTAGGGAGACCTTGCACGAGAACACGATGTACTTCAGACAGCAGATCAAGGCTCACGGATTTGAAATTGCCCCACGCGATCATCCGATTGTGCCCATTATGTTGGGAGACGCCCGCCTTGCCCACGACATGGCCTCGGACCTGCTTGAAGAAGGAGTCTATGTGATCGGGTTCAGCTATCCTGTGGTGCCCAAAGGGAAGGCGAGGATAAGGGTTCAAATATCCGCGGCACATTCAAGGGAACATCTGGACAAGGCTGTTGAGGCTTTTCGACGCGTCGGCAAGCGGCACGACGTGGTGTCCTGATACCAACTTGCATGCCTGAAAACAGAGGCACAACGAAACACAAGAGTCTTTTCCACTGTTCAGTAGTCCGTGGCTTCGCCCTGGACAGGGTACGTGAGGAGTGCGGATTTCGGAGAGCGGAATGCGGAGAATGCGGAATGCGGAGAATGCGGAGAGCGGAGTGCGGAGTGAGGAAGACAGAATGCGGAAGACAGGCCTCGCGCGCGAAGGGGCGGCAGCGTGGCGCTCGTACCGTTCCAAGGGCAGATCTATTCGAAGCGCATCGCTGTGACGGAATCCAGACGACTCGC